>Ga0214925_100080_pt1 | contig 90969 bp, 88 predicted proteins | sample Stichaenrichment_FD_168299 | JGI IMG/M metagenome (GOLD analysis project Ga0214925, IMG submission 168299) | Xylose enriched microbial communities from anaerobic bioreactor in Madison, Wisconsin, United States - 63SRT | ecosystem: Engineered > Bioreactor > Anaerobic > Unclassified | place: USA... | reverse complement strand
GACGACGAAGTGCAGAGGGTGTACGATTCGCTCAACCGGAGACCGCGCAAGCGTCTGGGGTGGAAGTGCCCCTGGGAGGTCTACCATCATCAGTCGTTGCACTTGCTCTGAGGATTCGCCCCCGAAAGAAGCTGCAAAAGAAAACAGCTCAGGGAATCAATTCCCTGAGCTGCGAACTTTTGGTCGCGGGGGGCGGACTTGAACCACCGACCTCCGGGTTATGAGCCCGGCGAGCTACCAACTGCTCCACCCCGCAATATGTTGTGTGCGCCTCGGCGCAAGAAAAGATACTATGCTCTTAGCCATGCTTAGTCAAATATGTGAACGATTCTCCACATTTGCTTGTGACATCCTCCTTCCGGAAGCAGAACAGACGAGAAATGACTTGCATGCACATCCAGGAGATTGCAAGCTGCACGCCCAATCTCTCAGATGAGCTTCTGGGCGTATGGGAGCGCTCTATCAGAGCCACCCATCATTTCCTCGCCGACTCCGATATCGTCCGCATCCGGGCTTACATCTCTAAAGCAATTCAGACAGTCGAGCACCTTGCCGCGGCTGAGGACAGCGATGGCAAGACGCTTGCGTTCATAGGTGTGCAGGAAGGCAGGCCCGAGATGCTCTTCGTCGGCAGCAGCTGCCGGGGCGGGGCATAGGCTCGACCCTTCTCGATTACGCTCTCTCCCATTGGGATGTCAGCGAGCTCACCGTGAACGAGCAGAATCCTCAAGCCATAGCGTTCTACGAACACAGGGGCTTTGTGTCATACATGCGCACCGATACCGACGAGGAAGGCAAACCTTTCCCGCTCATCTGCATGCGCCTTGCTGATCGCTGAAGCTCATCAGCGACAAGACAAACGGACGTAGAATGAGTTCCAGCTCCACCCTCATGGAAAGGGATGCTGAATGAAGAGATATGCCGTACCAATCTGTCTGCTTGCTGTCTTCGAGGCAGTGGGCATCTCGCTCTGGCTCACGAAGGAAAACCTCTTCTATCTCTTCAACTTCAGCTATATCGGGGCTGCCCTCTCCCTTTCCCTTGCCCTCTTCATCCAGGGCAACAGGAATGCCAGAAGGATTGCCCAGCTCATGGTCGGCCTCTACATGCTTGTCTATCTGGGACTCATCTCCCATGAGAACATGCAGATCGAAGGGTTCTGGTACTACCTCTTCCTTGGCGGCTTCGAGGCAGCGACCATACACTATGCGGTAGCAAAGATATTCGGCCCGCTCCTCTTTGGCCGCGGCTGGTGCGGCTATGCCTGCTGGACCGCTATGGTCCTCGACTTCCTCCCCTATCCTGTGCCTCAGGAGCCGAGGAAGAAGATTGGCTGGATCCGCTATCTCACGTTCACAGCTTCCCTCATCTTCGTCGCCGCACTCTTCGTGGCGCAGGTAGCCAATATCGAAGACATCATGTTCTGGGCCTTCATCGCAGGAAATGCTATCTACTACGCCCTCGGTATCGCACTTGCGTTTGCCTTCAAGGACAACCGCGCCTTCTGCAAATACATCTGCCCTATCACAGTGTTCCTGAAGCCCATGAGCTATTTCTCCCTCGTACGGATCACCTGCAACCACACGAAGTGCATCTCCTGCAACAGATGCCGGAAAGTCTGCCCGATGGATGTCAATATGCTTGATGATTCGAGGAAGCGCAGGAATGGCACCGAGTGCGTCCTCTGCCTTGAATGCGTGAAGGCCTGTCCGAAGAAGGCACTCTAGCCATAGCGGTGCCACCAGCCGACTCATCTGCCCATTAAGTTATTGCACACTAACATCTATCCTGTGCTGATCTAGAATCATCTCAGCATCAGCCGCAGCAGGATGGAGGCCCTTATGGACCAGCGATTCGAAGGCGTTCCAGATACCCTCTTCATCCCGCTCTGGGCAAGGATAGAAGCTTCGAAGAGATTCCCTGAGCTTCTCTTTGACCAGCGTGCCCTCGCACTCGAGCCGGCGCTGGCAGGACGTGCTCTTGCCGGCACGACTTCCGAGTTCAATCTGCTCTCTTCTGCCGTCCGTGCCCATGTGATGGACGCGATGGCAGAGGACTTCATCGCAGCGCACGGCCCCTCGACCCTCATCGTCCTTGGCTGCGGGCTCGATACGGCAAGCTCACGGATAGATGGCAGTGGTTCTGTCTTCTTTGAGCTCGATCTGCCTGATGTGATTGCCTACCGCCGCCAGGTCCTCGGCGAGGATCTGGATAAGCACCTCATCGCCCACGACATCTTCGATCTTGCCTGGACGGATGCCGCGCCACACGGCAAGCCCATTCTCATCTACGCCGCAGGCGTCTTCCCGTATTTCGATGAGGAGAGGATTGTCTCGCTCATGCAGGATCTCAGGCGCATCTTCCCCGGCGCCGAACTCATCTTCGACGCCGCGGACTCCCGCGGCCTCCGCTATGCAGAGCGGTATGTGAAGAAGACCGGGAATGCTTCTGCAGCGATGCACTTTGCAGTCGACGATGCCGCTGCCTTCGCCGAGAAGGCAGGCGTCACCCTGATTGCCCGCGAGCCCTTCTTCGGCGACGCTCGCAGGCTCTTGAAAGGCAAGATCGGCCTCTATGCAAAGATTTCCATGCAGGTATGCGACCGCCAAGGCAGGCTCAAGGTCATCCGTGTGAATCTCTGAGCATCATGCGTGCGCATTGCTCCGCTTCCTTGAGCTTTCAGTGGGTAGAAAGAGGGATATATGCAATGGAATCGAGGCCGCTATGGAGTGTCTTCTTGCGTTTCCGATCGGCTATGCCTTCGGCTGCTTTCTGACGGCAGATGTCGTCTGCCGTATGTCCGTGCATAAAAGCTGCTTCTCCATAGGAGATGGCAACCCAGGCATGGCAAACGTCGGACATGTGCTCGGCACGAAGGCAGCGCTTGCCGTCCTCGCAGGAGACATCCTGAAGACCCTGCTAGCTGTCCTCATCTCCTGGGCTCTTCTGGGCCATGCACTTGCTGTCACGCTCTGGGCAGGCTTCGGCGCCACGGCAGGACACAACTTCCCGATCTGGCATCATTTCCAGGGCGGCAAGGGCGTCACGACGACCTGCTCCACAATCATCCTCGCCTCGCCTCCTGCAGGCATCCTCTCCTCTATCGCAGGCTTTGCCGTAGGCGTCGTCGCTCTGGGCTATCTCTGCCTCGGCGCGCTCCTGATTCCCTCGATCTTCTTCGTCTGGATTGCGCTCGCAGGTGCCGGCGCCTGGGCACTCGTGCCGGCAGCGCTCCTCGTCCTTCTCATGTTCAAGGCGCATCTTCCCGCAGCTCTCCACATCAAGGATGGCTCCACGCCCCATGCATCAATAGCCGACAAGACGCTCGAGCTCCTGCACCTCAAGAAGTCCTAAGGCCAGATCGAAAGCGCAATCAGGGTCTGTGCTGCATAGTAGAGGACAAGGCTCCAGGTTCGCCGCACCTGCGTATGCCTCTCGCCGAACGAGTTCAGCACAAGCAGCGTGTCTGACACAAGAAACGAGATGCCGCCGGCAGCAAAGAGCGCCTGCTGAAGAGAAGGCATGCTGAGGCAGGCGGCAGCCGCAAACCCTGCTGTAAGGCCGACGACCGCGATATAGGCAGCACCTGCCAAGGCAAAGAGGCTGCGCTCATGCACGGACTTCGAGAGCCGCCAGAAGATGATGGCCAGGACTGCTGCCGTCACGACGAGCGCCGGCACGGGGTGTCTCACAAGCGAGAGCAGATAGCTGATGTAGCAGAAGTGACCTGCCGCGAAGAAGAGGGCGCCAATCGTGAAGAGCTTCTTCTCCCGTACCTTGGCCGCCCGCACGTCCGCATCTTTCTTCTGGATGAAGCGCAGGACATGGAGGATATCTCCAACCATGCCAAGAAGAAGGCCAAGACAGACCAGAAGCGAAGCCGGAATCCTCGGCGGCACGAAGGCGCCCACCAGACCGAGTGCAACGAAGGCAGCCGAAGCAAGCGCCTTCAGGACCGCCGCGGCAACGTAGCGGCCCTGGGCATCCTTGCGTATGAAGACGCCTTGCAGGATGGCGCCTGCAGCGATGAGCGACGGAGCGATGAGCTCTGGCATGGCATTCCTACCTGCCCTCAGGGAAGATGATGCCGCACTGGCGTCTGATGTCGTCCATCACAACAAGCGAGGCAAGCGTGAGCTTTTCGTGCTCTGCTGCTTCGGCAAGAGCTTCCGAGTCGCCCTGGATTGCATGGACGAAGGAGGCAAGCTCGAACTGCATGTCGTTTTCCGGCATATCGACAGAGGTGGTCTCTGCCCCTTCCCCTCCAATCGTTCCGTACACCATGCCCTTGTCCACATAGGGCGTGAACGTGAAGGTTCTAGGGCAGGATGTCTCTTTCCAGAAGAGCGTGCCAGCAGAGCCCTCGATCTGGGAGGCGAGATAGTCATTCGACACCTTGCCGTATGAGAGATTCACGAGGAAGCCCGGATAGGAAAGGATGGCCTCTCCCGCAAGGTCGATCATCGTATAGGGATCGTCGGCGCTCCGCCCCTCCACTTGATGCGTCACGGCAGAGGCCTTGACGGACTCAGGGGCACCGAAGACCTGGAGCGCAGACTCGACGCAGTAGACGCCGATGTCCATGAGGGCACCTGCTGCCATGTGCGGATCGAAGATGTTCACATGCTCGCCCGCTTCGAGCTTCTTGATGCGCGACGTCACCTTCGAGAAGCGGAAGGTCGCAAGGCGTACCTTGCCGGTCTTTTCCGCAGCGTTCTTGAGGTAGGCTGCACCAGGGCCGAACGTGTTCCGTGCTGCTTCGAGAGCGACAAGGCCCTGCTCATGGGCAAGTCCGAAGACCTCTTCGGCGAGCTTCCTGTTTGCAGCAAACGACTTCTCGACGAGCACGTGCTTGCCACCGGCAAGGAGCGTCTTTGCCTGCTCTGCATGAAGCGCGTTCGGCGAGCCGATATAGACGGCATCCACCTTGTCGCTTGCAGCAAGCTCCTCGAGAGACGAGAATGCGAGCTGCGCGCCATGCGCCTCTGCAAAGGCGCGGGCATCCTCTTCCTTGCGCGAATACGATGCCACATATTCCGCTTCCGGCACCTGGCCGAGCGCATCGAGGAAGCGCTCCGTGATCGCTGACCTGCCGACTGTCGCTATGCGTACCTTGTCCATGCATCCTCCTGACGCCGCATTCACTGCTTCAAGCATACCCGAGGTTGCACCATTCCATAAAGAGGCTTGGGCAGAGCACCCCTCCCCACTTGTGCCATACTTGCATCTGTTATGAAAGATCAGCAGCAAGAGATGGGGAGAATATGGCCACTGCAGATTCCTTCACCGATTCCTATGCCTCCCGCGCGGAGGTGCCCGAGAAGTATACCTGGGACCTGACATCGCTCTTCGCAGATGAGGATGCCTTCAGAAAGGCACTTGCCGAAGCGCAGGAGCTGCCTCATGCCTACGCCTCCTGGGAGGACAAGGCCTTCAAGTCCGGCGAGGACCTTCTTGCCTATCTCAAGTTCGACGACGAGGCGACGATGCAGTTCCAGCGCGTCTGGAACTATGCCGGCAGGAAGGCCGACGAGGATACCCGCGTAAGCCGCTGGCAGGACACGGTCTCTCAGGTCGTCACGCTCGAGTCCGCTATCGATGCCGCCCGCGCCTGGTTCCAGCCAGCACTCCTTGCGCTTTCCGATTCCGACCTTGCCGCATGGTATGAGAGCACGCCGGGCCTTTCCCTCTACAAGCTCGCCCTCGACCGCATGCGTGCACTCAAGGCCCATACGCTGAGCCCGAAGGAGGAGCAGCTCCTTGCACAGGCAGGCGTGCTTGCAACGCAGCCGGGCCAGATCTTCACGATGATGAACGACGCAGACATGAAGTTCCCGGATGCTGTGGACGCGCAGGGCAAGGCACATCCCGTCACGCATGGCACGTACTCGGCCTTGATTCTGACCTCTCCTGACAGGACACTCCGCGAGAGCGGCTACCACAGCGTCTATGGTGCGTACGCAAAGGTCAAGAACACGGCTGCCGCCACGCTTGCTGCGCAGATGCGCCAGCTCAAGTTCTTCGCCGATGCCCGCCACTACGAGAGCTCGCTTGAGGCATCGCTTGTCCCGACCGAGGTGCCGGTCTCTGTCTACAACTCCCTCATCGACTCTGTCCATGCCCATACCGAGCCGATGCACCGCTACATGGAGCTCAGGAAGCGCATCCTCGGCGTCGACCACCTGCGCTACTGGGATGTCTATGTGCCCATCGTCGAGGCGCCAGAGCGCCGCTATACGTTCGAGGAGGCCTGCGACCTCATGTACAAGGCGCTCGCTCCTCTGGGAGACGACTACGTCTCGACCGTGAAGAAGGGCGTGGCCTCCCGCTGGATCGATGTCTTCGAGACGCCAGGCAAGATGAGCGGCGCCTATTCGGCAGACGGCCATGGCATGACGCCCTTGATCCTTCTCAACTACCAGGGCACGCTCGACGAGGTCTCGACGCTCTGCCATGAGATGGGCCACTCGATGCAGACCTGGCTCTCGAACCACACGCAGCCTGCCCGCTATGCGGAGTACGCGATGTTCGTGGCAGAGGTCGCCTCGACGACGAACGAGTGCCTCCTCATCCACTACCTCCTCGAGCATGAGACAGATCCGCACGAGCGCGCCTATCTCCTGAACGAGTACCTCGAGAATTTCCGTGGCACGCTCTTCCGCCAGACGCTCTTCGCCGAGTTCGAGCGCGACGCAAATGCTGCCTGCGCCAAGGGCACCGGCATGGGCGCAGACGATCTGAGCCGCCGCTACCGTGCGCTCAACGACCTCTACTACGGCCCTGCCATCGAGACCGACGACGAGATCGCCCTCGAGTGGGCACGCATCCCGCACTTCTACTACGACTTCTACGTCTATGTCTATGCAACGAGCTTCGCAGCCGCTGTCGCAATCTCGAACCGCATCCTCACAGAGGGCCAGCCTGCCGTGGACGACTATCTTGCCTTCCTCTCCGGCGGCTGCTCGAAGAGCCCGATCGAGCTTCTGCGCGGTGCCGGCGTGGACATGGCATCGGGCGAGGCGGTCGATGCAGCGCTCGAGGAGTTCTCGAAGCTCGTGGACGAGCTCTCGAAGCTTCTGTAGCCCATCAGCATCCGCAGGCACGAATCAGGCCAGGAGCACCGCCTCCTGGCCTTTTCTGTTCTGCATCCTCGAGGTCGGCTATCATGGACCGGAATGCAGAGAACATGAAGGGGCTGAGGGCACATATGGCAGACATCACCGTTATCGGCGTGGCAGGCGGCACAGGTTCGGGCAAGACGACAATCACGAACTCCATCGCCGAGCGCTTCGGCGACGAGGTCACGGTCATCTCCCAGGACTCCTACTACCGTGCCCATCACGATATGCCCTTCGAGGAGCGCACAAAGCTCAACTACGACCATCCTGATGCCTTCGAGAACGAGCTCCTGATTGCACAGCTCAGGGAGCTCAAGGCAGGACATGCAATCGAGGAGCCGGTCTATGACTTCGCAAAGCATGACCGCTCGAGCGAGACCGTAACGGTCACGCCTTCCCGCGTCATCGTCGTCGAGGGCATCCTCATCTTCTGCGACCCGGCCCTGCGCGACCTTATGGACATCAAGGTCTATGTCGATACGGACGCCGACGTCAGGATCTTGCGCCGCATCCTGCGCGATGTGGAGGAGCGCGGACGCAGCCTCTCCTCCGTGATCGACCAGTACCTCACGACGGTGAAGCCGATGCATGAGGCCTTCGTCGAGCCCTCGAAGAAATATGCTGACATCATCATCCCCGTCGGCGGCGAGAACCAGGTCGCGCTCGAGATGCTCGTGAACCAGATCAGGGTGCATCTCGACGGGACGGCCCGTTCCTAGGAATCGATGCCTTTCGGCATTGCAAATGTCAGGCTCTCTGCAAGCTTCCGGTAGCGCTCATCGACGGCAGAATCCATGAAGGCAGGCATCGAGCCTGTCTTTGCTGCCTCTGCGATGTCCTCGAAGGCTGCGCTCACCGCATCGTCGAACGAGGTACCTATGTGCCATCGGGCCTTGGCTATGATGTCCTCGAAGCCATTGGCGACAGCAACCGAGTTCGGGATCTTGTCGATCAGGGGCTCGTCGTTTCCGGCATCGCCGAAGGCGCAGATCTCGTCGTGGCTGATGCCGAGCTGGTCTGCAAGCCAGAGCGTTGCCTCACCCTTGTCCCAGCCATGCGTCGTGATATCGATGATGCCGCCGACCGGGCAGGTGAAGTCGAGCTCCGGGCAGGCCCAGGCAAGCTCATGCATGAAGGCAAGGAGGTCTTCGGTCCTGCCATCGAAGTGGCAGTTCGCCTTCACGGCACGCCGGCCCTCCGGCAGCTCCTCCGAGACGCCGTCTGTCGTCGGCAGGTGCCTGAAGTCGTGCTCTATCGCATCGTCCAAGGTCGTGCCGGCAATCCAGATCCTGCCGGCATCGTCGAAGAGCAGAAGCCCTGCCCGCTTGTCCGTCATGCAGAGCTTGGCAACCTTTGCAAGGCCTTCGAGCGGAAGCTCACGCTCCAGGACCTTCTCTCCCTGGTAGTAGACCTTCATGCCATTCGCGACGACCGCCGTGCTATAGAGCTCATGATCGAAGCGGAAGCTGTAGCCGACGCGGTAGATGTCTCGTCCTGTCGCAGGTCCCACAACGACACCGGCATCGATCAGGGCGTGCATCGCTGCCTGTCCCCGCTTTGTTATGACCCGTCTCTCGCGGCAGACGAGCGTATCGTCGATATCGGTGACGACAAGCCTGATCATAGGGCGTTCCTGTCTTGGAGAAAGTCGGGAAGCACGCCCGTGCGAGCCGCCTCTGCGATCTGGAGAAACGCCGTACCGACAGAGTCCTCAGCTGCTGCCGGAATGAAGTAGCGCGCTGCCGCCTTGGCAGCAGGAGACGCGTTCGCGACGGCAACCGGGTAGCCTACTGCCTCAAGCATCTCGATATCGTTCTCGGAGTCGCCGAAGGCGCAGATCTCGTCCATCGTGATGTGGAGCGCATCGGCAAGCGCCTTGATAGCGGTCGCCTTGTTGACGCCGTGCGGCACGACATCGACCCAGTTCGGCAGCGGCTTCACGAAGTCGAGCTCGGGAATCTGGGGCGAGACGGCGTCGCAGATCTCGTCGCGGCGCGCAGCATCGGTCTGCATTGCGATGCCAAGCTTCGAGAACTCGATATCAGGCCACTCCGATACATAGCTCACGCCTCCCGGAAAGGCTGTCTTCATGATCTCGATGGCACCGGCATCCGGGCGCCTTGCATAGGCATGGGCATTCTGATCATAGAGGATGAGGGCGGCTTCATCCACGAAGGGTGCAAGCGCCCTGTCGAGACGGAGCAGGAGCGACGGCTCAATCTCCGCCTTCTGGATGATTCTGCCGTCAAGCCTGATCACAAGGCCGTTCGCTGTGATGGCAGATGAGAGCACCGAAAGATCGTCTGCGAAGAACGTCTTGAGCTCCTCGAAGTCGCGGCCGGAGGCTGGAGCGAAGCGGATACCCTCCTCCTCCATCTCGCGGATGCCTTCCATCGCGCGGGGCGATGCCTTCGACTGTCCCCAGGGGATGAGCGTATTGTCCATATCCGTCAGCACGAGCTTGATCATGAGACCTGCCTTCCGGGCTGCATAGCCTTCCATGTGTTTCCTCGACCAGTATGGCAGGTGAAAACGTTCTCCCTCTCTGCCAGCTTCCAGCTGCATGAAGAAAGCAGGCCTGGCAGCTATCCGGCAAGCCGTGCCGTCTTCTGGATGAAGCGGGCTGGTATGGGCGCATCGAGCTTCCAGACGATATTCATCGGACGCGAGCCTGATGTGCTCTCGCAGTGCACGAAGCCGAGGAATGTATAGGCCTGCGTGCCATACTGGTCTGCCTTCCGCTCGCGCACGAAGAGCGCTATCTTCGCCGGCACCTTGTCCTTCGGATCCCATCCTGTCTGGTAGCGCCTGCCTGTCTCGGACTCAGGCGTCGTCTTGTTCTGGCTCTGCCAGTGGAAGTGCCACGCGTCGATCGAGTAGTCCTCATATCTTGTTTCGGGGCTGAATTCCTTGTCCGACTTCACGAGCGTATTCAGGAGCACGTCCACATGGCAGTCCCTGAGATAGGCGACGCCCTGGCGCATGTTCTGCGGGTCCTTGCGTCCGAGCGCGAGGAAGATCTGGTCGCGGCTGTACTGGCAGTGGAGGTCGAGCGGACACGGGAAGCCCCAGCCAGGCTCCTCGTCGATGAAGTCGATATGGTCGAGCCGATACGAAAGGATGCGATTCACCTCGCGTGCCATATGGGGCTCGGCCGCAATCTCTTCGAGGCATTGAAGCGAATTCCCGAACTCCCTGCTCCCCTCCCTCGTCTTCATATGCGCCTGCCGCCGGAACGAGTCAGGCCAGACCGTGATCTGAAACATATCGAGCATGCGCTGCTGCTCCGCCGTAAGCATGTCCCAGCTGAAGCGGCCGGGCTCCTGGAGGACTGCCAGAAGGAAGCGGATCCAGCGTCTCGAATCGATGGCACACAGGCGCAGCGCTGCCTTCGCGATATCTTCCTCATCCTGCTCTGCAAAGCCTGCAGCAAGCCCTGCCTCGACGAGGAGCCGCTCCCAGAGGCCTGCCTTCAGGATGTCCCTGATATCGAGATGATGGAAGGCGCAGAAGCGCTCGAGCGTCAGCTCCTCGCCCGCATCTTCCTGAAACGAGGCAAGCGCACAGACAAGCCTTGCCCTTGCGCCTCTCGCCCGCTTCAGGCTCTCGAGCACACATTCCTGTGCCACACGCTCGAGCTGGATATAGCAGCCCTTCGGCGCTTCGGGAAAGCCTTCCTCGACCTCCGCACGAAGGCTCGCCGAAGGATGCGCAAGAAGTGCCCGCAGCTTCGGCGCGAAGTCGTAGCTCCTGTTCTGCTGGCCGATGAAATCGAGAACCGTCAGGCACTCCTTGCCGGGTGCCAGGCGCAGCCCTCGCCCGAGCTGCTGCATGAAGATGGTGAGCGACTGGGTCGGGCGCAGGAACAGCACCGTGTCTACCTCGGGGATATCGACACCTTCGTTGTAGATGTCGACCGCAAAGACGATCTTGAGAGCGCCTGACGCGAGGTCCTGCCGCACCTTCCTCCTTCCCGCTTCGTCCGTGTCGGCTGTCACGGCACAGGCGGCAATCCCAGCCTTCCTGAATCTTGCTGCCATGAACTGCGCATGGGCCTTGCTCACGCAGAAGCCAAGCGCATGCATATGGGAGACATCCGTCACATAGCGTCTGAGCGCATCGATAATGAGGGAGCAGCGACGCTCTGCCACCTTCTCGCTGAAGACATAGACCTGTTCGAGCTCCGACGTCTCATATCCTCCCCGCTTCCAGGAAAGGCCCGAGAGGTCGCAGGAATCAGAGACGCCGAAATAGCTGAAGGGACACAGGAGCTTCCGCTCGATTGCATCGGAGAGGCTGATCTCGGCTGCAATGCGTCCATCGAAATACGGCAGGATCGATCTTCCGTCCATGCGCTCCGGCGTTGCCGTGAGGCCGAGGAGCACCTTCGGCTTGAGCTCCTCGAAGATCTTGCTGTAGGATGCCGCGGCGCCGTGATGGATCTCGTCGACGACGATGTAGTCATAGAAATCAGGCGCCACCTTCTCCCAGAGCCTCTGGGACGAGAAGGTCTGGACCGAGACGAAGAGCTGGTCGTAGCTTGCAGGACGCCTGTCTCCGAGCATGAGGCTGCCGAAGTTCTCGTCCTTCAGGACCCCGCGGAAGCACGAGAGCGCCTGCTCGAGGATCTCCTCGCGGTGCGCGACGAAGAGGAGATGCGCCCTTTTCCCTGGCATCCCTTTCTCGCAGAAACGTCTGTAGTCGAAGGCGGCGATTGCGGTCTTGCCCGTGCCAGTAGCGGCGACGACGAGATTTCGCCAGTGGCCGCCGACCGTACGCTCCGCTTCGAGTGCATCGAGGATCCTTTGCTGGTACGGATAGGGCCTGATATCGAAGAGATAGGAGGCATGCTCTGGTTCTTCACTGTGGTAGCCCCGCTCGCTGTCGATGGCCGAGACGAGGCGGTCTTTGTCCTCGGCAGTGTAGGGCTCGAAGTCGGGCGATGCCCAATAGGCGTCGAACGTCCCTTCTATCTTGTCGAGCGCATCCGCCTCGTCCGCGCGGCTGATCTTCAGGTTCCACTCGAGCCCGCTTGTCATCGCCGGGTCCGTCATGTTCGAAGATCCCACATAGGCTGTCGTGAAGCCGGTCTTCCTTCTGAACACATACGCCTTTGCATGGAGGCGGGTGCGCTTCGTATCGTAGGACACCTTGACCTCGGCACCGGGGAGGGCAGCGAGTGCCTCCACTGCCTTCGGATCGGTCGCCCCGACATACGTCGTCGTAATCGCTCTCAGCTTCCCGCCGCGTTCTGCAAAATCCTCGAGTGCATCTTCCAGGAGGCGCAGGCCGCTCCATTTCACGAACGAGACAAGCAGCCAGATCTCGTCGGCTGAGGCAATCTCGCGCCTGAGCTCGCTGAAGAGCTGCGGCTCATGCGCTGCTCCCGTGAAGAGCGAGGTATGCGCGACCGATGTCAGGGGACGCACGGGTCCTGCCGCAAGCACACGTCCTGTCGAGTTCAGGCGTGGCACAAGCGAAAGCAGCTGCTCGGGCTTCGCACGGGAAAGGTCGACACGCTCGCCTTCGATCAGGTCCGAAAGCCTGCTGTCGCTGTCCTTCAGCTGCGAAGCCAGATTGTCTATCAGGCTGTTCACAAGTCGTGCCTGGCGCGCGGGCGCGTCGTCGCCTTCGATGGAATCGAGCGCCTGCTTCACGGCCTCCTCTGCATAGGCAGCAAGCACGCGGGCAGCATCTGCATGGTCGAGCCGCTCTGTCTGGGATACGAGCTCGTCACCCTCTGCGTCGAGTTCGCGCCTGAGGTCTGTGCCTATCGTCTTCTCATAGAGGCCGCACTCGAGCATGGCTCCCCTCCCCGCCAGATCGGATCATCCCAGTATCTGACGGAGCCCGCCTCAGATCAAGCGCTCGAGAAGAATGCCTGCCCCACGCAGGGACAGGGCAGGCATTCCATCCTCCACGTCGAGGATTGCCTCTCAGAGGATGGCAGCGCCGATACCGAGGATGATCGGCATCGATACGAGCGAGAGCAGCGTCGAGAACGAGACGATGCCGGCACCATATTCGTAGTTCGCTCCGTACTTCTGGGAGAGCATGGCGACCATAGCGCCGATGGGCGTCGAGAACGTGATGAGCACGACCATCTTGATATCGGAAGGAACAAGAGCGGAAGGCACAAGCCAGAGCAGGAGCAGCGTGAGCAGAGGCGCCACAATGAGGCGCAGGACGCTCACCTTGTAGGCGCGCAGGTCGCGAACGATGAGGGAAAGGCGGGTCTGTGCCAGATAGCAGCCCAGGACGACCATTGCGAGGCCGGTGTTGACTTCGCCCAGGGTGTCGAGCGAGCCTGAGATGAAGTCGGGCACAGGCACGCTGAAGAGGAAGAAGGCAAAGCCGATGAAGAGCGTCACGACGGCAGGATTCGTGAACACCTTCTTGAGCGATATCTCCTTGGTATTGCCCGTCACAAGGTAGACGCCGTAGGTCCAGATCAGGAAGGTCAGCACGGCGATGCAGACCGTCACATAGAAGACGTAGCTCTGCCCAAGCACATGCTGGACAAGAGGGATGCCGACAAAGCCGGTATTGGAGAAGATGACGCCGAACTGGGAGATGGGATCTTTCTTCCCATAGGCGACATGGGCCACGAGGGCGCAGATGGCAAGGACCGCAACACTCAGCACAGCGCAGAGGCCAGCATTCATAAGATGCGTTCCATCGAAGGGCTGGATGAATGAGGCCATCATCAGGCAGGGCGATGCGATGTACATGACCGTGCGGGAGAGGTCGCCCACGCCACCTTCCGTGATAAGCTTCGTGCAGTAGGCGATGTATCCTACCGCAAGCATGAAGAACATCGAAAGGACCTGATTGACAAGGACGGTGAATGTCGAGCTCACGCTGCGCCTCCAAGCTGCTCTGGATCTGTGCAGCAACGCAGACCGCACGCGAGAACTCTACCGCTTATGCAGCTCGCAAGGCATCAATTTCGCCGTTCTCTAAGAATGAACCAGATATGAAAAGAGGCTGCAGGATTTCTCCTGCAGCCCCAGATGCAATCCCCTGTCTTCCCTACCAGGCGTAGGTGCCGCGCACCTCGAGAAGGTCGAAACGGTCGATCGTCGTGAGCACCTGATCGATATCGATGCCGTCCCAGAGCGTCGCTATCCGCTTGTCGCCCACGAAGACATTGATGCTGGCACCAGTGAAGCCGAAGTGGAGACGCGACCACCTGAGCGCGGTGATGTCCGCATAGGCGATGGTGACCGGACGTCCGACAAACGGCGTCACCACCATATGGTCCTCATACGTCACGACACGGTAGCGCTTCATGCCATACCAGATGCAGAAGAGCACAATCTCGAATGCCGCGAAGAACACCATGACCGACGGGAAGCTCCAGCCGTTCTCCGCAGCTTCGATATAGATGCCGGCAACGACGCCGAGAAGGCCCATGCCGACCATCACCACGACGAGGGCATGGAAGAGCGCAGACGGCGCCTCATAGGTGTCGTGGTGGCTGTGATGGCGCTCGGAGATGGCAGAGCCAAGCCAGTCCATGACCGTTGCAGCAAAGGGGATGCCGGCGACGACGATGTAGAGAAACTGATAGTCCATGGTCCATTCCGTCCCAAGAAGGGCTTGCCTGTTCGATGCTGACGTTCCCACTGCTGTCTGGAAACGTTTCCATTCCTGCTGGAAACAATCCCACCTCTATTGGAAACGCTTCCAGCATACTAGACCACTATGAGCGGCAGGTCTGCCTTGCATCAGCTTCTTGTCACAATCTGGCATGTCAGCGGCATGATTTGCGGGATGAACGGCAGGTCCTTCATCTCCCGGAACCAAGACTGAAAGATGAATGAAAAGGGAGCCGGCCCACGGCAAGCTCCCTCCACTCAGTCCTGCATCTCTCCCCTATGCCTTCTGGGGCACGGCGAACTTTGCGACGAGATGCTCGAGCACGTCGACCGTCTTCTCGAGCGACCTGACCGGGATGAACTCGCGTACCGAGTGGGCATTGTAGCCGCCGGTCGCGATATTCGGGCACGGAAGCCCGCGCACCGTGAGCTGCGAGCCGTCGGTGCCGCCGCGCACTGCCACGACATGGGGCTCGATGCCGGCTTCGCGGTTCGCCTCGAGGGCATTGTCGACGAGGAAGTCCATGCCATCGAAGTAGTCCGCCATGTTCCGGTACTGTTCCTTGATCGTGACCTTGACCGTTCCCTCGCCGTGGCGGCGGTTGAGGAATGCCGCAATGTCCTTCAAGGTCTCCTCGCGTGCCGCGAACTTCTTCCCGTCATGGTCGCGCACGATGTAGGTGAGGCGCACCTCCGATGCCGTGCCCGTGATGGCAATCGGATGATAGAAGCCCTCATAGCCTTCCGTGTGCTCCGGACGCTCGAAGGCAGGCACGAGGTTGTCGAACTCGGCTGCCACGGTGATCGCATTGACCATAACGTCCTTGGCTGTGCCCGGGTGCACCATCACGCCCTTGATATCGACGATGGCCTCGGAGGCATTGAACGTCTCGTAGTTGAACTCGCCGAGGGCCTCGCCGTCGACCGTGTAGCACCACTTCGCACCGAACTTCTTGAGGTCGAGAAGCGCCGCGCCGTGGCCGATCTCCTCATCCGGCACGAAGGCGATCTTGAGCGTCGGATGCGGAAGCTCCGGATGCTCGCCGAGACGTTTCAGAAGCGAGCAGATCTCGGCCACGCCTGCTTTGTCGTCGGCAGAGAGAAGTGTACGTCCGTCGGAGCAGACGATGTCCTGGCCCACAAGCTTCTCGAGATCGGGCACCTGTGCAGGCGTCGTCTCGATGCTTGCCCCGTCCACGACGCCTGCAACGAGAGGACCTCCCTCGTAGTGCACGATATGGGGATGGACGTTTTCTGCCGGCGCATCGGGCGACGTGTCGATATGGGCGCAGAGGCCAAGTGCCGGAAGGTCCTCGGCACCTGCCGACGCCGGGAAGCTCGCCGTCACATAGGCATGCTCGTCCTGCTCGACATCCTCGCACCCAAGCTCCTCGAGGTCATGTGCAAGCGTCTCTGCCATCTTGAGCTGGGACGGCGTCGAGGGCGTCTGGTCCTCATGGGCCTCGTCTGACTGCGAGGGAACCTGCACGATGCGCATGAAGCGCTCCACGACATCCGAAAGCTGATCTGTATCTGCCATCGTCTCTCCTTTTTGGCCAGATGCCCGGAGCGCCACACGGGGCTCTCCAGGCATCATGCTCATACATCATCAGTTGAAACAATACAGCGCTCGTGCGCCTGCGGCAAATCCTAGATCAGGCGTGCTGCAATGCGGTCGAGATCTGCTGCGGGGATGCCGCAGGCATCCTCGAGATACTTGCGGGCTCCGCCCTTGCCGGCAATCCAGTCATAGACGAAGGAGCCCATATGCGTGCCCATGTCCATGAATGCCTGCTGCACTTCAGAGGAGAGGCTCGCCCACTCTGCCTGCATCTCGCTCGAAGCGAAGAGATCGGGGTAGGAACGGACGTAGTCGGCGACACAGTCCTCGCGGCTTACACCCACGAGCATGAGGAGCAGCATGGAGACGATGCCCGTGCGGTCCTTGCCGGCGTTGCAGTGGATGAGGATGCAGGCATCCTCCGGAGCTTGGGCGATCGTGCGGAAGACCGTGCGCAGCGCCTGCGTATTCTCGAGCATCGGGAGATAGAAGTCCTCGGCGTTGAACGTGCCATCCTTGCACTTCTTCTCGAGCATCGTGATTTTGGCAGGATCTGCCAGATCCTCCGAGCCAAGTTCGGTGTGAATGTAGGCGATATCGTTCTCGGTGCAGACACGGTCGGGTGCGGACTCGACCTCTGTCTCAGAGCGCAGGTCGATGACCATGCGCACGCCGTAGCGGTGGAGGAACTCGCAGTCCTCGTCCGTGACGTTCTCGAGCTTGCCTGCACGCAGGAAGGCATGCCACTTCGTCTGGCGAAGGCCCACCGGATAGCCGCCAAGATCGCGCACATTGTCGGCGCCGGTCAAGGGGAGCCTCTGCCAATTCAGCTCTGCTGGATGTGCCATGATATGTACCTCGAATCAGATGGAGAGCACCGGAGCATCCGCTCCTCGCTCGAAAGCAGCCCCTTCCAAGGTTCGCTGCTTTTCATGTGACCACAGCCCCGCAGGATCATCTGTGGCTGCAGGGCGTCATTCCTGCTCCTGCATGCCCCTACTATAGCCACTGGAAGCTAATTGTATTCCAATCACACAATTTTGCTTGATTTCCTCCATCAAGTCTGGATGGTTTGTTATCGTACGTAACAGGCTCGTTTCAGGTCATGCAATGGCCATCCATCCAAGGCTGGGTATATAGCCTTGTGGTCCGAAATCCATTGGGAAAGGATGGTTTCATGGCACGCATCTTCATCAGCCCCAGCAAGTACATCCAGGGTCCGGGAGAGCTCGACAACCTCGGCACCTATACGAAGGCCTATGGCGCAAAGCCCCTCGTTATCATCTCCGCAGGCGGCATCCGCCGCTTCGGCGACCGCGTGAAGGCAAGCCTCTCCGATGCAGGCTTGGCGCCTGTCTTCGAGGAGTTCAATGGCGAGTGCTCGCAGGACGAGATTGACCGTCTCTCTGCGCTCGCAAAGTCGAATGAAGCTGACGTCGTGATCGGCCTTGGCGGCGGCAAGATCTTCGATACGGCCAAGGCAGTCGCGAATGCCGTCGATGCCCCCGTCGTGATCGTCCCGACGATTGCTGCAACCGATGCTCCCTGCTCGGCGCTCTCCGTCGTCTATACGCCGGAAGGCCAGTTCAAGGAGTACCAGTTCTTCAAGCACAACCCGAACTTCGTCCTTATGGACTCTGCTGTCATCGCAAAGAGCCCCTTGCGCCTCACGGTCTCCGGCATGGGCGATGCGCTTGCCACCTACTTCGAGGCACGTGCCTGCAAGCGCTCCGACGCCACGACCTGCGCAGGCGGCCATGTGACGAATGCCGCCATGGCGCTCGCGAAGCTCTGCTTCGATACCCTCATGTCTGACGGCGTGAAGGCGAAGTGCGCTCTGGAGGCAGGAGCCCTGAGCGAGTCTGTCGAGAAGATCATCGAGGCCAACACGCTGCTCTCCGGTCTCGGCTTCGAGTCTGCCGGCCTTGCTGGTGCCCACGCTATCCACAATGGCATGACAGCCATGCCTGAGACCCACAAGATGTATCACGGCGAGAAGGTCGCCTTCGGCACGATCTCCCAGCTCGTGCTCGAGGATGCGCCTGAGCTCGACGAGGTGCTGCTGTTCTGCGTCGAGGTCGGCCTTCCTGTCACCTTCAAGCAGCTCGGTGTCGAGGATGCCTCCTTCGAGCGCGTGCTCGAGGTCGCAAAGCTTGCCTGCTCCGACAACGACACGCTGCACAACATGCCGTTCGAGGTCACGCCGGAAAAGGTCGCCCATGCGATGCTCGCGGCCGATGCCCTCGGCCAGAAGGCGCTTGCCGACTGGAGCGACTAGCTTCGCCCACACAGAGTCAGGACAAGCGGTCCTCGCACCTAGGTGCGGGGACCGCTTTTCTGTGTCGTTGTCTCTCAACTCGACAGGCTTGGAGTACGAACTCGACAGCAAAGAAAGGCAGGCTCTGCAGCCTGCCCTTCTCCTTGAAGCTATGGATGAGCCCTTAGAGGACGCCTGCCTTGCGCTTTACCTCGTCGATCTCCTTGAGCTGCTCAGGCGTCAGATGGATGGCACCTTCTCCTGTGCCATACGTCTTTCCGCCGTCAGCATCCGTCGTCTCGCCGTATGACGCATAGGCTCCCGTTGCCTTCGAGCCTTCGCGCACGAAGGAATCCTCGAGCTCGCCCGGGCGGCGCCTGTGGTAGACCGCACGCGGCAGCATGCTCTCGTTCGTGACCGGATCGTCGGGGTTCTCGAGATGGAAGCTCTCGGAGCGTCCATTCTTGAAGTTCTCCTTTGCGACCGAGATCATGAGCTTGATGCGGTTCAGCTGATTGACCTCAGAAGCGCCCGGGTCGTAGTCGACAGCGACGATGTTGCTCTCAGGGTGCATCTGGCGCAGGCGCTTGATCACGGACTTGCCGACGACGTGGTTCGGCAGGCATGCGAACGGCGAGCAGACGATGATGTTCGGCGTGCCGGACTCGATGAGGTCGCACATCTCGGCCGTCAGGAGCCAGCCCTCGCCCATCGTGTTGCAGAGCGACAGCACTTCCTTCGCCTTGTCCGCAAGGCTCCAGATCGAGCCATACGGCTCGAAGCGCTCCGACTTTTCGAGCATCTCGTCGATCGGCTTCCTCATGCCCTCGATTGCATCGATGCCGATCTTGTGCGTGAGGCGGCTCGTCGCCTTCGTGCCGAGCTCCTCCTTCATGTTGATCTGGTTCGAGAGGCCGAACAGGAAGAAGTCGACAAGGCCCGGGACGTCTGCCTCGCAGCCCTCGTTCTCGATGACGCGGACAACCTGGTTGTTCGCGGTCGGGTGGAACTTCACGAGGATCTCGCCGACGACACCAACACGCGGCTTCGAGCGGTCGTTCTCGAGCGGCAGCGCATCGAACGCCTTGACCGTATCCTCGCAGAGACGGTAGAACGGCTTCGGCGAAGCGCTGTGGGAGAGCTGGATCTTGGCACGCTCCATGAACTCGTCGTAGAGCCTGTCGGCGCTCCCCTCCTTGGCCTCATAGGGGCGCACGCGGTACGTGCACTTCATGAGGAGGTCGCCGTAGAGAAGGGCATAGACAGCCTTCGTGAGCAGGCGCGGGTTCTTGAGCGCCTTGAAGCCCGGGTTGCTCTCGTCGAGGTTCGTGGCAGCCGTAAGCGAGATGACCGGCACCTCGGGGTGACCCGAATCCTTGAGCGCCTTCCTGATGAGGGCGATGTAGTTCGTTGCACGGCAGCCGCCGCCGGTCTGGGAGATCATGACAGCCGTACGGGAGAGATCGTACTTGCCTGAAAGGACCGCCTCCATGATCTGGCCCGTGACAAGGATCGACGGGTAGCAGATGTCGTTGTTCACGTACTTCAGGCCCGTGTCGACTGCCTTGTGGTCGACAGACGGGAGCAGCACGACGTTGTAGCCTTCGGAGCGAAGGATGGCTTCGACGATCTCGAAGTGCACAGGGGACATCTGCGGTGCCAGGATCGTGTAGCCCTCGTCCTGCATCTCCTCCGTGTAGCGCACCTTCTTGAAGGCAGCGCTCTTTGCCTCGCGGTAGACCGGCGTACGGCGGGTGAGATCGGTCTTCCTTGCATGCTCGAGCGAGCCATCTGCCATGTGGACGTTGACCGGTGCCACCTCATGCACCTTGCCGGCACGCGTCTCGCGCTCGAGCTCGGCACGCTCCTCCTTGAGGGCGGCCATGAGGGAGCGGACACGGATACGGGCAGCGCCGAGGTTCGAGACCTCGTCGATCTTGAGCACGGTATAGATCTTGCCGGATGCCTCGAGGATCTCCTGGACCTCGTCGGTCGTGAGGGCATCAAGGCCGCAGCCGAAGCTCTGGAGCTGGATGAGGTCGAGGTCGTTCCTCTCCGCTACAAAGCGTGCAGCACGGTAGAGGCGGGAGTGGTACATCCACTGGTCGATGACGCGGATCGGGCGCTCGACAGGAACCTTGTGGGCGATGGAGTCCTCGGTAAGCACGGCGAAGCCGAAGCCATGCAGCATCTCGGGGATTGCATGGTTGATCTCGCCGTCGTTGTGGTACGGACGGCCTGCGAGGACGATGCCGTGGGCGTCGTTGTCCTCGATCCACTTCAGGGCATCGTCTCCTGCCTTGTGCATCGCGTTCTTGAAGTCGATGTCTGCCTGCCAGGCATAGTTCACGGCCTCGTCGATCTCTTCGCGCGTAATGTGGGAGCCACGGAAGCGGCCCTTGCCCTTGGCAGCATCCTCCTCGCGCTGGACAGAGACGACCTCGTAGAGCCTGCGCTTGAGCTCGTTCTTCTTGTCATACGGCAGGAACGGATCGAGGTACTCGACAGAGGGATCCGAGAGCTCGTCGATGTTGAGCTCCAGGGACTGCGGATAGGACATGACGATCGGGCAGTTGTAGTGGTTCGTGGCCGTATCGTCCTCGGCGCGCTCCCAGCGGATGCACGGCATCCAGATGAAGTCCGGATTCTTCGAGAGGAGGTTCATGATGTGGCCATGGCTGAGCTTTGCCGGGTAGCAGACGCTCTCGGACGGCATCGACTCGGTGCCTGCCTCGTAGGTCTTCCTCGTCGTCCTGTCGGACAGGATGACCGAGAAGCCGAGCTTCGTGAAGAACGCATGCCAGAACGGATAGTTCTCGTACATGTTGAGGGCGCGGGGAATGCCGACAGTACCGCGCGGTGCTGCATCAGGATCGAGGCATTCGCGGTCGAACAGCAGATGATTCTTGAACTCGAAGAGGTTCGGCGCCTTGCTCTGCTCCTTGACAGGCTTGCCGGAGCCTTTCTCGCAGCGGTTGCCCGTGATGAAGCGGCGGCCGTTGCCGAAGGAGTTGATTGTGAGCAGGCAGTTGTTCGAGCAGCGTCCGCAGTGGGCGTTCGTGTGCTTGACCTTGAGGCTGTCGATCTCCTCGCGGGAGAGGATGGTGGAGACACCGTCTGCACCAGCACGGTCGCGGGCGAGGAGCGCTGCACCGTAGGCGCCCATCGTGCCTGCGATGTCCGGCCTGATCACGTCGCGGCCAGTCAGGAGCTCGAAGGCACGCAGTGTCGCGTCGCTCATGAACGTGCCGCCCTGGACGACGACGTACTTGCCGATCTCGTCGTAGTCGCGCAGCTTGATGACCTTGAAGAGGGCATTCTTGATGACAGAGTAGGAAAGGCCGGCAGCGACATCGCCGATCGTGGCGCCTTCCTTCTGGGCCTGCTTGACGCGGGAGTTCATGAAGACAGTGCAGCGACTGCCGAGGTCGACCGGGTGCTCGCCGTGGACTGCTGCCTTCGCGAATTCCTGTACCGTCATGCCCATGGAGTCAGCGAAGTTCGCGATGAAGGAGCCGCAGCCCGAAGAGCAGGCCTCGTTCAGGGCGATGTGCTCGATGATGCCATTCTTCACCTGGAGGCACTTCATGTCCTGGCCGCCGATATCGAGGATGAAGTTGACATCTGGCACGAAGGCCTTGGCGCCACGCAGGTGCGCGACCGTCTCGATCTCGCCGGAGTCTGCCTGCAGGGCTTCGATCAGGATGCCCTCGCCGTAGCCGGTCGTCGTGACATGGCCAATCGTGCAGCCTTCCGGCAGATGGTCGTAGATGTCGTCCATGATCTTGCGGGCGGTGCCGAGGACATCGCCGTTGTTGTTGTCATACCACGTGTAGAGGAGCTCGCCGTCCTCGCCGACGACAGCTGCCTTCATCGTCGTGGAGCCGGCATCGAGGCCGATGAAGACACGGCCCTGGTAGCCCTCGAGCGTGCCCTTCGGCACGACCTGTGCGTCGTGGCGGGCACGGAACTCCTGGTAGTCCTTCTCCGTCTTGAAGAGCGGGTCGAGACGTGCGACCTCGGAGCCCTGCGTGTCGCCGAGGCTATCGAGCTTGTCGATGACCTCCTTAAACGTCACGGTATCGGTGGACTCGCCCGCAAGAGCTGCGCCGGTAGCGACAAAGAGGTGTGCGTTCTCGGGGACGATCCTGTGCTCCTCATCGAGGTTGAGCGTGATGTAGAAGCGCTTCCTCAGCTCGGAGAGATACTGGAGCGGGCCGCCCAGGAAGGCGACATAGCCACGGATCGGGTGTCCGCAGGCAAGGCCGGAGACCGTCTGGTTCGCGACAGCCTGGAAAATCGATGCTGCCACATCCTCGCGTGCTGCACCTTCATTGAGGAGCGGCTGCACGTCGGACTTCGCGAAGACGCCGCAACGGGATGCGATCGGATAGATGTGCGTCGCACCCTTGGCAAGCTCGTTGAGTCCCGTGGCATCCGTCTCCATGAGGGAAGCCATCTGGTCGATGAAGGCACCGGTGCCGCCGGCACACGTGCCGTTCATGCGCTGCTCGATGCCATTGTCGAAGTAGATGATCTTGGCGTCCTCGCCGCCGAGCTCGATTGCGACATCCGTCTCGGGAATCAGGGACTCGACAGCGCGCTTCGAGGCGATGACCTCCTGGACGAACTCGACACCGAGCCACTTGGCGAGCAGCATGCCGCCGGAGCCTGTGATGGAGACGCGCATCTTTGCATCTCCCAGGACCTTTTCGGCCTTGCGGAACACCTCGCGCGCCGTAGCCTTCACGTCCGTGTGGTGGCGCTCATAGTTTGCATAGACCAGATGCTCGTTCTCGTCGATGACAGCGAGCTTCACCGTCGTGGAGCCGACATCGATGCCGAGACGAAGACGGGCGTGGCGGAAATCGGCACGCTGCTTCGGCTTGAGCTCGGCACCCTCCTGCACGAGCGGCATCGCATAGTGGGCATTGCGCTCCGCCTGGACGGAATTGCCATTCTCGGTCATTCCTGCATCTCCTTCTTCTCCTGTGCCAGGTCTGCCAGATCGTCGAGGCAGGGCACGCCGAACTTGATCTTCTTGCCGTAGAGGTCACCGGGGCGCACGAACATGAGCGCGGTCATCACGCATGCCATGAGGTGCGCCGGCTCTTCCATGCCGCTGCGCATCCAGCGCAGGAGCACGCCGACCTCGGCCGATATCGCGAATGTCAGATAGTAGTCGAAGAGCTCCTGGGGGATATCGAATACGATGCCTTCCTCGGCACGTCCGCAGACGATCTCGAAGACTTTCTCTTTGATCTTCTCGACGAATCCCGGATCTCCGCCTGCACCCAGAAGGGCCGGCAGATAGCTTCTGCGCTCCTGGAAGTACTCGAGGAGCTCGACAGAGCCCGGGCACGGCTCGAAGTTCGAGATGGCGTCCTGGAGCTCGTCGAGGTTCGTCCTCGCAAGCCTCCTCACGAGGCAGCCGACTTCGGAGACGGTCTCCTCCTCGATCTGCCCAACGAGATCGTTGATGTCCTTGAAATGCGAATAGAAGGTACGCCTCGTCACGCCTGCCGTATCGGCAACCGCCTTGACCGTGACACGGGAGAGATCTCCTGTCTCCTCGATCTGGCGGGCAAGAGCGTCGCGCAGCGCCTGGCGCGTACGCACCGTGCGCCGGTCCTGGCCGGCACCGACGAGCGAAAGCTGCCTCTCTGCAGTCTGAGCCGTCATTTCAGGCACGCTCGCGGCCTCCTTTCCTGCTCTGTTTTTCACAGTGTGTGCAGAATTGCGCACTGTGCGTAGTATTGCACACCGTGAGCAAGAAATTCAGCCATTTGCGGACTGCACAGAAGCGGCACAGAGATGAAGCCTCAGCGTCCCGCAGCCTGCTGAGAGCAATCGTCGATGAGGCCTGGCTTGCGCGTGAGCGGCAAGGTCTTCTCGAGGTAGGAAATGCTTCTGGGCCAGGATGTCGCACAGACCGAGCCGAAGAGCGTGTCGAGCACATACTGCACAGCAAGATGCGACGCGAACTGCGTGATGCGCCGCTGGTAGCGCTCGGCATCGCTCACGAAGAGATAGCCGTCAAGGCCGGGATTGAGACGCGCTGCAGCAGGCGTCCCCACAAGAAAGGTCGGGACACCCCGCTCTGAGAGCACGGGAAGCGCACGTTCGAGTGCCATGGAGACGCCTGAGTAGGAGATGCCTATCGCGACACAGTCCTTCCCCATCAGGAGGGCGCAGCGAATCTGCCGCTCGGTATCTGCCTCGCAGCGCGCATCGATTCCGACCGAGAGCAGGCGGTCTGCGAACATGCTTGCCGGATAGCGGTTGTGCGATTCCGTGAAGAGCGCGACCTGGCGGGCCGTGCAGATGAGGGATGCAGCATGCTCGACCGTATCCATATCGAGCATGGACTGGGTCTGGGCAAGCGTCTGCTCGAAGACGGAGCGTATGCTTGCAGCCACCTCCCCTGCCGTCCATCCTTCGCCGAACGGAAAGTTGATGTCGGCTGTGCCAGCAGCCTGGGCACGCTCCAGGGAGCGCGCCATCTCGATCTTGAGCTCCTTCATGCCTTCGAGGCCGAGCTTGCGGCAGAGGCGGTGAATCGTCGCGATCGAGCAGTGGGCAGCCTGTGCGAGCTCCTTGATCGAATAGTCCGAAAAGCGCGGTCCGAGGCAGAGAATCGTATGTGCCAGCTCCTGCTCTGTCGGCGTGAAGCCTTCTGCCTCCCGCATCTTCTGCACGACATCCATGTCCCGCTCCTTTCCCCACAGAAGAAAAGTATCAGAAAGTGTCAGCCTGTGCCGTGGCCATCTGCCTTCAGACGAAAAGAAGTCTCCTTCTGCGCCCAGAACCTGGAGGACGCACCTCTCATTCCCTATGCTTGAAAGTGATGGAGATGCCTGCACGAGCAGGCAGGAAGAAGGAGGAAAGCTATGGGCAAGGGATTCCCGGAGGGCTTCTATTGGGGCGGCGCTACTGCTGCAAACCAGTTCGAAGGTGCCTGGAACGTGGACGGCCGCGGACCGTCTGTCGATGACCACTTCACGGGCGGCACGAAGGACAAGCCGCGCACGATCACGGTCGATATCGAGCCCGATGTGCTCTACCCGAACCACGACGGCATCGACTTCTACCACCACTACGAGGAGGACATCGCGCTCTTCGCCGAGATGGGCTTCAACATGTTCCGCATGTCCATCTCCTGGTCGCGCATCTTCCCGAACGGCGACGACGAGCAGCCGAACGAGCTTGGCCTTGCCTTCTACGACAAGGTTTTCGACTGCTGCCGTGCTCATGGCATCGAGCCGCTCGTGACGCTTTCCCACTACGAGATGCCCTATCACCTCGTCGAGAAGTACAACGGCTGGGCTAGCCGCGAGCTCATCGGCTTCTTCGAGAAGTACTGCCAGACCGTCTTCGACCGCTATCACGACAAGGTGCGCTACTGGCTCACGTTCAATGAGATCAACTGCGGCACGATGGACATGGGCAACCTCTTTGAGACGTCCATGATCCGCGGCTTCTCCGGTCCTGCCTCCGAAGCGCACACGACGCCCCAGGAGCGCTACCAGGCACTCCATCACCAGTTCGTGGCCTCTGCCCGCGTCGTGAAGTACGCGCATGAGCACTATCCTCAGTTCCGCATGGGCAACATGGACTGCTTCATCCTCTCCTACGCCGCAACCTGCGACCCCAAGGACGTGCTTGCAAACGAGTCCGAGATGCGCCGCATGAACTGGTACTGCTCCGATGTCCAGGTCAGGGGCTACTATCCTTCCTATGCCAAGCGCTTCTGGCGCGAGAACGATATCAGCCTCAAGATCGAGGACGGCGATCTCGAGGACCTCAAGGAGGGCACGATCGACTTCTACACGTTCTCCTACTACATGAGCTCCGTCGTCGGCACGCACGACGTGAAGCAGGCAGCAGGAAACATGACGTTCGGCGGCGTGAACCCCTACCTCAAGAGCACGGATTGGGGCTGGCAGATTGACCCGGATGGCCTGCGCTTTGCCCTGAACGAGATCTATGACCGCTACCAGATTCCTCTGATGGTCGTCGAGAATGGCATGGGCGCCCTCGACAAGGTCGAGGAGGATGGCTCCATCCACGATACGTACCGCATCGAGTACCTGAAGAGCCATGTCCGCGCCATGCGCGAGGCAGTGGATGACGGAGTGGACCTCAAGGGCTACACCTGGTGGGGACCGATCGACCTCGTCTCTGCTGGCACCGGCGAGATGCGCAAGCGCTACGGCTTCATCTACGTCGACAAGCACGACGACGGAAGCGGCACCTACAAGCGCAGCCGCAAGGATTCCTTCTACGCCTACCAGAAGATCATCAAGTCGAATGGCACTGAAGGCCTCGACTAGGGCAGCAAGCCAGAGCTGACGCATAATACGGACGCCAGAGAGGGCTGGGATGCATGTCCCGGCCCTCTCTATGTTCAATGTCCCAGTTTCTATTCAGGAATGCATCTCATTTGTGATTACATCGGTACCTGTTCAATATATACCAATTAGGAAGGTACCATACATTTAGACGACGGAAAGACAGACGGACCGCCTCATTTGCCAGCAAGCACGTCCTGCAGCATCTCATCAAACGAGCGGCAGCGTCTGTAGCGCTCCGGAAATTCCTTCATTGCATCGAATTCCGCCAGCGCTGCCCTGGTCCCTTCAGAAAGGCACACCCCTTCCTCGAGCGGCTTCTCGCTATGCTCAGATAGCTGCTTGGAATCAGCATCATGTGCCAGCATTGCACTGCCCTTTCCGTCTGGAAGTCTGTCATTGCAGCATCCAAAATGCCACTTCCGCATAGACCAATCAGCACAAGCTCACTTCATTGAAGGCGATCGACCCGCCTCCGAAGAAAGGAATCCATCTTATGGATACGAACAAGACGAACGAAGAGAACGAGAATATCGGTACCGAAACTGCCACAACGGCAGAGGCTCCCCGCCACGACCACCACCATGAAGCCGGTCATCATCACGGCGAAGATGCCGCCGAAGCCGGATATCATTGCCGCCACCATCACCACCACGATGGAGAAGATGGCGCAGACGAGCACCACTGCCGCCACCATCATGGGGATGCAGCCGGAGATGAACATGAGCGCTGCCATCACCACCACGGCGACGGCGATGAGTTCCATGGCAAGCATCGCCACCATCACGGTGAGCACGGCCACTTCCATGGAGAGGATGGTGCTGCCCATCACGGGCATCGACACGATGACGAAGAGATGGGTGATGGCCACCGCGGTGGCGGCTACAGCGCCGGCGAGGAGGGGCTCGTCTGTCCCTGCATGGGAACGACGAAAGACGAGATCTTCGAGGCTGTGGCAACGGGGGCGCGGAACATCGAGGATGTCGAGCGCGCAACTGGCGCAGGCACCCATTGCGGTCGCTGCTGCGCTGCCGTCGCAGCAGTTGTCGAGGAGGCACTTGCCCAGACTGCATAGGCTGCAGAGGCAGGCAATGGCATCCGAAGGAGGCAGGGCTTAGGCTCTGCCTCCTTCTTCCCGTCAGAAGCTTTCTGCCGTATCCGGCGTGAGCGATTCGGCCACAGCCACGCAGACCTTGGCCGCTTCCTCGATATCATCGAGGGCGCAGATGGCACATCCCGCATGGACATAGCGGCAGGGAACTCCTGCCACGACGCTCGGCACATCGAGCATATGTGCAGGGCCTCCATCGGTGCCGCCGCCCTCGCGCACGCTCGTCTGCACCTTGAGGCCATGCTCTCTTGCCGTAGCCAGCACGTAGCGCTGATACCTTGGGTTCGTTATCATGCAGCAATCGAAGTAGCGAAACATCGGGCCTTTGTGGAGCGCTGCCTGGATATCGTCTGCTTGCTGGAAGGTGTCATCTGCCGGGCAGCCCTCGAACATGAAGGCAAGCTTCGGCTGGAAGGCCCTGACCGCAGCGGCAACACCGCGCTCCCCTACCTCCTCCATCGACGAGATCGAGGCCACCACATCGAAGGGCAGGTCTTTCTTCGAGAGCTCCCGGAGTGCAAGGAGCATTGCCGTGACACCTGCCCGGCAGTCGAAGGCCTTGCCGAAAGCAATGCCGTGCTCCTTGTCGTATTCAAACTGCGTCGCCGGCACGAAGGGTTCGCCCATGCCCATATGGAAGCGTTTGATAGCCTCTTCCTTCGATGTGGCGCCGCAGTCGAGGATGAGCTCCTCTCTGCCGGCAGCCTTCTCCGCTTCGCTCATGAAGTGAGGCGGCTTCACGCCGATGACGGCACGGACCCACGTGCCTTCTGTCGTGCGCACGAAGACATCCTGTCCTGCCAGCACGTGGGGCGAGAAGCGCCCGAGCTCGACGAAGCTCATGGCGCCATTCGAGCGGATCGAGCGGACCATGCCGCCGACCTCGTCTCCATGGGCATCGAGCATGAGGACCGGCTTCGTGCCGCTGAAGCTCCTGGGATAGATCAGGGCATCCATCAAAGAATTCGCCTTCACGTCAGCCCAGCCGGCGCAGAACTCCTTTGCTACAGCCACCGTCTCATCCTCGAAGCCCGAAGGCGACTTCGCAGAGCTCAGCTTTCCCAGAAGCTCTGCCACCTCATCGCGTACCAGATCCATTGCATCCTCCCTCATCCGCATCCGGCTCTACCATAGCCCAAGCCCTGGCATCTCGCAGCAGGCACGTCTCTCCTGCCACCAACTGGAAATGCATCCCGGCAGCACCTCATGCCTTCGAGGAGTACAGTCGTTATGCACGGAGCTCCAGAGGAAGGCAGGGACATATGCCAGAAGATCCACCAGAGACAGGCACGTCTGCAGGCAGGAGCACGCTCGCCAATGTGGCAGCGCACAAGATCTCGTCGCTTCTTGCAGCAGCATTCCTCGAGCAGGAGCAGCGCACTCCTGACGAGTCAAGGATCTATGGTGCGAAGCTCCGCGAGGAAGTGCCAGCAGAGGTCCAGGCCATGTGGCCGCCAAAGAGCCAGGCACGTCCCAATCCGCTCGGACTCCTCGAGAGCCAGGCAGCCGATCGCGTCCCGGAGCTCCTGCCGATCCGCTACGAGCGCATGGCACAGGATCCCTTTGCGTTCTATCGAGGCTGTGCCCTTCCGATGGCAGGAGACCTTGCCACGACGCCTATGACGCCTTTGCGTGTCCAGGCATCGGGAGATGCCCATATCGCAAACTTCGGCATCTTTGCAACGCCGGAGCGTCAGCGCGTCTTCGACCTCAATGACTTCGACGAGACAGCACGCGGTCCCTGGGAGTGGGACCTGAAGCGTCTCGCAGCCTCTGTCGATGTCTGTGCCCGTGTACTCGGACTCTCAAGAGAGAAGACCGACAAGGCCGTACGTGCCTGTGTGAACACCTATCACCAGGCAATGGCACAGTTTGCCGAGATGGGCAATCTCGAGGTCTGGTATGCCCAGGCAGACACAGACCATCTGAAGGCCCTTGCCGAGGAAGTGGGCGGCAAGTCGGAGCGCAAGGCCTTCGAGAAGACGCTCAGCAAGGCAGAGCGCAAGAACAGCGCCCGCGCGGTCCAGAAGTTCACGGAGGTCGTGGACGGGAAGCTCAGAATTGTGAGCGATCCGCCCATCATCGTGCCGGTGCGCGACATCGCCCAGAAGAAGGTCTCCGAGAACGGCTTCAAGGAGACGATCATGCGCGAGCTTGCCCAGGACACGAGGTTCGCTCATGAGGACTCGACAGCCAGGCTCATCCGCCTGATCTTGAAGGGATACCGCGCCTCCCTGCCCGACAACAGGAAGACGCTCCTTGACTCCTACCACGGTGTCGATATTGCCCGCAAGGTCGTGGGCGTGGGGTCTGTCGGTCTCAGGGCCTGGATCTGCGTCTTTGAGGGAGCGGATGCTGACGACTCCCTCGTGCTCCAGATCAAGGAGGCCGTGCCCTCCGTCCTCGAGCGCTATGTCGGGAAGAGCGGCTATGCCGAGCAGGGGCAGCGCGTCGTAGAAGGACAGCGCGCCATCCAGGTCTCCTCGGACCTCCTTCTGGGCTGGACGAGGCTTCCTGCCGAGGATGGCCGCATGCATGACTACTACGTACGCCAGCTCTGGGACGGCAAGGGGGCGCCTGACCTCACGAAGATCGATGCCCACCGCCTGACACATCTTGCTGCCCTCTGCGGCTGGACGCTTGCCCGGGCGCACGCAAGAACCGGCGACCGCTTCGCTATTGCCTCCTATCTGGGACGCGACACGGCGGCAGACGATGCCTTCTGCACGTTTGCCCATGCCTACGCCGACCAGACCGAAGAAGACTATGAGGCGTTTCTCGCTGCCAGGAAGCAGGGCAGGTTCTGCTAAGAGACGCATGGAAACGCAAGAAAGCGGAGAAGCCCATGCTTTCGGGCTTCTCCGCTTTGCCATCTCTTGAAGTGCTTCTCTAGCCTGCAAACGGCGTGAGGTTGGCTACAGCTTCCTCGACGCTCATGCGCCTGCCGTCGTAATCGAGATCGATCAGCACGTAGCGGTCATTGCCGATGCCGAGCTCCTTCATATAGGAGAGCTGCCTGAGCCCGTGCCTTGTTGTCATCCTCTCCACGAGGTCGTGGTTCTCTTCCGGCTTCATCGCGAAGACCATATCGACCGAAGCCTGGTCTGCCGCAAGCATATCCGTCGAGGCAAGGATGCCGACATTCGGCGTCACGACCGGCTGAGCATGGACGCCTTCGCAGTCGCAGGAGACCGACATGTTCCTGAGCACGTTCACGAAGGTGATGGAGCGTCCCTCAGACGAGAAGAAGTCTACGGTCGCCTTTGCAGACTCGCTGATGCGCTCCATGAGCTCCTCTTCGGCAATATCCCACATGTTGGACGACCCCGGCGTCGTATGGATCTGTGCCTTGCCGCGGCGGCCGTCAGCGCAGCCGATGCCGATGTTCTTGTTCGAGCCGCCGAAGCCACCCATCGTATGGCCTTTGAAGTGCGTGAGCACGACCAGGGAGTCATAGCTCAGCATGTGGTCGCCCACACCGATCGTGTCGAACCATTTGCCGCCCAGAACCGGCAGGTCTGCCACGCCGTCCTCATCCATAATGTCGACAGGGCAGAACGTCCAGCCATTGACCTCGAGTGTCTTTCGGTGCTGCTCGGTCGTATAGCGGTCGCCCTCGTAGTAGGTGTTCGTCTCGACGATATGGGAATCCTGAAGCTCAGGCTCCTTCTCACGAAGAGACTTGACCCACCCTGTCGGCAGGATGTTCGGTCCATGCTGCTCTCCGGTGTGGAGCTTGAGCCCCACCTTCCCGTGGATGTTGCCATTCACCTGCTCATAGGCACGCGCCAGGCCCTGGGCAGAAAGATCGCGGGTGAAATAGACGATCGATTCGTTGCCCGTGCGTTCCTCATAGGGGACATAGATATTTCCGCCTGTGCCGGGCTGGGGCTTCGCTCCCATGCTCCACCTCTTCCTTCCGAAATCCGTTGCTCCCATCATGGGGACAATGGATGCATCCAGACCGTCCTCTTTAGGCATACTGCTCTGCAAGCTTCGCAAGACGAGCATCCGATGCGCCATTCAGGAGCACGCCTGATTCGACGTGAGCTCCCGGAGCAGACGGCGCAAGGTCGCGCGTAGAAGCTGCTGCATTGCTTCCGCCCGAGGTTGCAAACGGCACGATCGTCTTGCCCGAGAAATCAGCTGACTCGAGGAACGTGTTCACGATGTTCGGTGCCGTGTACCACCAGATCGGGAATCCGACATAGACGACGTCGTAGCCAGACACATCAGGCATCGTGCCCTTAAGGGCAGGACGGATGCTGCGGTCATTCTTCTCCTGTGTCGTGCGCGAATGGCGGTCGCGCCAGTTGAGGTCTGCCGACGTATAGGGCGTCTCAGGCTCGATCCTGAAGAGGTCTGCCCCTGTCGCCTTTGCGAGTCGCTCTGCCACGCGCTTCGTCGTGCCCGACACGCTGAAATATGCCACCAATGCCTTTGCCATGAGAAGTCCTTTCTCTTTGTTTCCTGCATCAAGGATAGGGCCGCCTGCCAGCCATGTGAAATGCCCATGCAGGAAGCTTGCTATGCTCTGGCCGCATACCAGAAGGACCTACAGGCTCTCGCGGAAGATCTCTTCGACCTCCTCTGCCGTGAGCTTGTGGTATCCCCCATCGAGGATGAAGGTGGCCTTCACGGCAGCAGGAATCAGCTCTTTGGTAAGACCGAGCTCGCGTGCATGCTTCACGACGCCGATTTCATCCATCCAGGCGCTCATCGCTTCGAGTCCTGCCTCGGCTACCTCGCGCTCGCTCTTCCCTTCTGCATCCACGTCCCAGACCTCGCGGGCAAAGCGTGCGAACTTCGCAACACCGTAGGGCAGGACGAGCCGGTAGTACGGAAGGCTCACGGCAGACAATGTCATTCCGTGCGTCGCGTCTGTGACGGCGCCCATAGCCTGGCCGAGCATGTGGACTTCCCAGTCCGTCGACTTTCCGCAGGCAATGAGCGTATTGAGCGCCCAGGTGCAGACCCAGCTGATGTTCGAGCGTGCCTCGTAGTCCTCTGGATCCTTCACAGCAATGCGGCTTGCATGCACGAGGCTCTTCATGAGGCCTTCGGCGATGTAGTCGCTCGTATTGTCATCAGTCCCCGAGAAGTACTGCTCGCAGATGTGGTTGAAGGCATCGTAGATGCCGGCACGCATCTGGTAGTCAGGCACGGTGAAGGTGAGCTCGGGATTCACGATCGCAAAGCGGGGAATCACATCCACGCCGAAGACATGGCCGATCTTGAGCCTCTCTTCATGGTTCGTGATGACCGATTCTGCATTCATCTCGCTGCCGGTTCCGCTCATCGTGAGGATGTCGCCGACCGGAATGATCTTGCCGGCAGGCTCTTCCATATGGAGGTACAGGTGCTTCCAGGGATCCCCCTCAGTCCAGGCGCCCACGCTCACGCCCTTCGAGAAGTCGATGACAGAGCCGCCGCCGACCGCGAGAATCAGGTCGACATCGTTCTCCCGAGCCACGGCGCATCCTTCACGGAGCTTGTCTGCGGTCGGATTGGACATGACGCCAGAGACCTCGAAGACAGTCTTGCCGGCATCATGCAGCATATCTACGATCTTCTGGTAGAGGCCAGACCTCTTGACGGACCCTCCGCCATACGTCAAAAGGACACGAGGTCCATAGGACGCAAGCTCTTTCGGCAGTTCTTCCAAGGCATGGGGTCCGAAATGGACGCAGCAGGGGTTGTGGTAGGTGAAATCTCCAAGCATTGGCAGGCCTTTCTCGAACGGGACGGCATATCTTCCCTCTCTCCTTGCCATTCTGTTGTAATATCTAAACCTAACTTCAGGTCAAGATATATTCTTGGAGATACGCATGTATACGATTGGCCAGGTATCGGAGATGTTCAGCCTTCCCATCTCGACAATCCGCTACTACGACAAGATGGGACTCATCCCTGGTCTCGAGCGCACCTCAGGCATCCGCCGCTTCGACGAGGAGCAGCTCGAATCCCTCAGGGTGATCGAGTGCCTCAAGCGCTCGGGACTCGAGATCCGCGATATCAGGCAGTTCATGGAATGGTGCCAGGAAGGACCTGATACCTATCATGACCGCCTGCATCTCTTCGAAGAGCGGCAGAAGAAGGTGGACGAGAAGATTGCCGAGCTCGAGCGCACGCGCGCAATGATTTCCTGGAAGCTCTGGTACTACCGCACCGCAGAGCAGACAGGCAGCGAGAGCTTCATGGAAGCGGGACCGGAAGGCCTTCCAGAAGAGGGGCGGCAGCTCTGGAAGAAGGCGCATCAGGAGACAGGTGTCGAGCAGGTCGCCCAAGAAAAAGCTGAGCGATGCGATGGCAGTCAATGCCCCAGCAAAACGAACCTTCCGAAACAGATAAAGCAGACCCGCAGCAGCACATCCAATTCCGCCAGCGCGATTCCGAACGGTGAAACCAGCACCGCTCTCCGCGAAGGAGCTGAGGCCATAGCGAAAGGTGGGACCGGCAAATCATACAAGACAGCCGAAGACATGCTTGCCGCGATACGAGCAGAGTGCTGATGGGCTATCTGCAATGGATCTAGATACTGTCCTTTATATCCCCGAGGCAAGGTATCTTTGAGGCTTTTCTTGCCTACCGAGCTTCACGTCTTCTCCTTCAGCGTTATATACGCCTAGTTTCATCTCTTATCATTGCATGGAAGAACCCGCAGAAGAACAATCCCAGCAGGGGTGCTATCCGCCGTTTCGGATCGATGTGTCCCATCTCTGGCAGATAATGTGTTCGAGCTGGCAAAACAGTCCGTTAACGTACGTTTTGATATGGAGCGTTGCTATGGAGATAAGGACTCTCAGATACTTCTTGGCGGTCGCCCGCGAAGAGAGCATGACAGAAGCAGCCAATGTCCTGCATGTGACGCAGCCGACGCTCTCGCGCCAGATCGCGGAGCTCGAACAGGAACTGGGATGCACGCTCTTCAGGCGCACGAACCGCTCGACGACGCTCACCGAGGACGGCATGAGGCTCCGCCAGCGTGCAGAGGAGATCCTGGCGCTCGTGGAGCAGACCGAGTCCGAAGTGGGTCCTGGCGCAGAGCTCCAGGGCACGGTCCGCATCGGCGCAGCAGAGACCCAGGCCATGGCTTCTGTTGTCGAGGCATTCCGCCAGCTCCAGGCACTTCATCCCAAAGTCAATCTCAACCTCTCGACCGGCAATGCCGACACGATCGAGGAGCAGCTCGAACGGGGCGTCGTGGATTTTGCTGTCGTGCTCGATCCTTTCAAGGTCGACAAGTACGACCACCTCGAGCTTCCCCAGAAGGAACGCGTCGGTCTCCTTGTCCGTCCTGACCACCCGCTGGCACGAAAAGCCAGCGTCCATCCGGAAGACCTCGAAGGCCTCGACCTGATGGTCTCCTCCCGTACGGCACACGAGACCTTCGACCTCATCTCCTGGTCTTCCGGCGTGCTCCAAGAGGGAAGCTGCCACATCGTTGCCCGCTTCGATATGATCGGCAACGCCCTGCTGCTTGTGCGCGATGGCCTGGCTTCTGCCATCTCGATCGAAGGCGTCTGCCCTGACGACCTTGTCTTCGTGCCTCTCGAGCCGACGCTCACAGCAGGCGCCCACCTCATCTGGAAGAAGTTCCGTCTCCTCTCGAAGACAGGAGAGGCCTTCATCAGCGAGATGCGCCGCGTCGTAGCCGAGTGCTGAAGAGGTTCCTTTCCTTGTGCAGTTCAGACAGGATTGCAGAGTCCTCAGAACGTGGCACTGTCATCCGGCCGCCGAGCAGGAGCCTGGCAGGCGCAAAGCAGCGGATTCTGCCATTTAGTCCACGCGTCGCAGGCACGCTCCTCCAAGCTCTGGCTGGCTGCAAGACGACTGTCAGTGCTTGGCTGTGCCGCCATGTCCCGGGCGGCGGCTTCTTTGGCTTTGCGGCAGCTGCAGCTGGTGGCGAAAGCACCTCATGCATGCTGCCAACATCTGATAGCACGGAGCAGGAGAGCCCGACAGCTCTTCCCGTCTTTGTCTTCGTGCAGAGGAACGGGTAGCCTTTCCTCTGCCTGTTCCGTGCATGCAGAGCCTGCTCGCTACCGGATAAGCCGCACAGCAGACTCCGGATGCCGAGATGTTCCAGCTATGGGAAAGGGCCTGGAGCCATGGTGCCTCCAGGCCCTCCCGTCTGGCCATCTCTAGGCAAGTGTCAGGTAATCCTTGTCCTCGACCGGCTCGAGCCACTCGTTCGTGGCGCCCTCTGCCGGCACGGCAAGCGCGATGTGCTGGAACCAGGAATCCTTCGTGGCACCATGCCAGTGCTTGACCTCGGGTGCAATGCTCACGACATCGCCCGGCGTAAGCTTCTGGACCGGCTTGCCCCACTCCTGGTACCAGCCCTCGCCTGCGATGCAGATGAGGACCTGGCCACCCTTGTGATGCACGTGCCAGTTGTTGCGGCAGCCCGGCTCGAAGGTCACGTTGCAGGCACCGAGCTGCGGGTCTCCGAGCGGTGCCAGGTAGCTGTTGCCGATGAAGTACTTCGCATAGGCCGTATTCGGCTCTCCCACCGGAAAGTCCTCGGAAAGGCCTTCAGGAGAGGTCACGGCGCCTTCCTCGTCCTCGGTCCAGACCTGCTTCGCGAGGTTGAAGACAGCCCAGCCCTTCGGCCAGCCGGCATACATCGTGACATGGGTAATGAGGGCTGCGATCTCGGCACGCGTCACGCCGTGCTTCTTCGCGTTCTGGAGATGGTAGAGAAGCGAGGAATCCGTGATGCCCTGTGCCATGAGGGTCGTAACTGTGAGCATGCACTTCGTCTTCGTGGAGAGCGCTTCCTGGTCCCACACCTCTCCGAAGAGGATATCGTCGTTCAGATGGGCGAACTCCGGTGCGAAGGTTCCGAGCTGATCGCGTCCTGCTGTCTGCTTCATTGCAATCCCTTTCCTCATCCTGCTCTGCGCAGGAAGCCTCATGCGTTCTCCGACTTCTTGAGCATGTAGATCAGATAGTCGAGATGTTCGAGCTTCTCCTGCTCTGCGTGAAGGCTCTCGAGCCTTCTGTTCCGGCAGCGGCTCAGAAATGCGACCTGGGCAGCCGTGCCAGAAAGGCCTGCGAAAGCCTCGACGTCCGCTTCGGTGAGCCCAGCATCTTCAGGCCTGACTGCGCTGCATGCATCCATTGCCGTCCCTTCCTCTCTTGCCGCTTACAGCATAGGGTTGGACAAGCGCAATGTGAAATGCCTATCATGCTGACTCTGCAATAGTAGATATGCATAGCAAGAAAGGCATCAAGAAAGAGCCTTGCGCACCTCATCCTGGAGCGCCGGCACAACCTCCGACTCGAACCAGGGGTTCTTCTTCATCCAGATCTGGTTTCTGGGAGACGGATGGACAAGAGGGAAGGCTCCTGGCAGATAGTCCTCATATCCCCGCACGATATCGGTGAGCTTCACCTTCTGCGGCAGCTCCAGATAGTGGTGCACGGCATAGGTCCCCACAAGCACGAGGAGCTTCACGTCGGGCATCCGAGAGAGCAGAAGCGGGTGCCACTTCTCGGCAAATCCTGCACGTGGCTGCAGGTCTCCTGACTTCCCCTTGCCCGGGAAATAGAAGTCCATAGGAAGGATCGCGACCTGGGCAGGGTCGTAAAAGACGGAAGGCTCCATCCCGAGCCAGGACCTCAGGCGCTCGCCGCTCTTGTCGTTCCAGGGGATATGCGTCTCCTCTGCGATGCGCCCCGGTGCTTGGCCGACGATCACGACACGGGAGGTAGCAGAGGCCGTGTAGAGCGGATCTATCCCCCGCTCTGTATAGGACACGTTCTGCTCGTCCTGCCTGATTGCCTCATAGATCTCTGCGAAGTCCATATGCACCCTCTTCCCTGCGAAAAACGGGCTCCCGGCACGCTGCCGGAAGCCCGTCTCAGATCCAGTCTTTGAGATCCTAGCCGATGAGGAGCTTGAGGTCGTCGTCGACCGTCGTGATGCCGGCGATGCCGAAGTTGTCCACGAGGACCTTTGCGACGTTCGGCGAGAGGAATGCCGGAAGCGTGGGGCCGAGGTGGATGTTCTTGACGCCGAGGGAGAGCAGGGCAAGAAGGACGATGACGGCCTTCTGCTCATACCAGGCGATGTTGAAGGCAAGCGGCAGGTCGTTGATATCGTCGAGGCCGAAGATCTCCTTGAGCTTCAAGGCGATGAGAGCAAGCGAGTAGGAATCGTTGCACTGGCCAGCGTCGAGCACGCGGGGAATGCCATCGATATCGCCGAGGTTGAGCTTGTTGTAGCGGTACTTCGCGCAGCCTGCCGTGAGGATGACAACGTCCTTCGGGAGCTTCTCTGCGAACTCCGTGTAGTAGCTCCTCGTCTTCTGGCGGCCGTCGCAGCCTGCCATGACAACGAACTTGCGGATGGCGCCAGACTTGACAGCAGCGACAACCTTGTCGGCAAGCGCGAAGACCTGCTCATGGGCGAAGCCGCCGACGATTGTGCCACGCTCGATCTCAGTCGGAGACGGCAGTGTCTTTGCCTGCTCGATGATCGGCGTGAAGTCCTTGTAGCCGTTCTCGTCTGCCTCGATGTGGCCGCATCCCGGATAGCCTGCAGCACCCGTCGTCCACATGCGGTCCTTGTAGCTGGCCTTCGGCGGCACGATGCAGTTCGTGGTCATGAGGATGGCGCCATTGAACTTCTCGAACTCGGTCGTCTGCTGCCACCAGGCGTTGCCGTAGTTGCCAGCAAAGTGAGGATACTTCTTGAAGGCAGGATAATAGTGGGCAGGAAGCATCTCGGAGTGCGTGTAGACATCGACGCCGGCGCCTGCGGTCTGCTCGAGGAGCATCTCGAGGTCCTTGAGGTCATGGCCGGAGATCAGGATAGCGGGGTTCTTGCGGACGCCGATCTCGACCTCGGTCACCTCCGGGTTGCCATACGTCTCGGTATTGGCGGAATCGAGCAGAGCCATGCCCTTGACGCCGAAGGAGCCGGTCTCGAGCGTCAGCGCCACGAGATCGTCGACCGTGAGGCTGTCGTCCGCGACCTTGGCAAGCGCCTGCTGGATGAAAGCGTCGATCTCGTCTGCATCGCGGCCGAGGACATTGGCATGCTTCGAGTAGGCAGCAAGGCCCTTGAGGCCGTAGGTGATGAGCTCGCGGAGGGAGCGGACATCCTCATCCTCGGTGGCAAGGACGCCGACCGTGCGTGCCTTCTCCTCGAAGGAATCGCGCGTGCCCTCCCAGAGCGCTGCCTCAGGCAGGCCCTCGGTGGAGGAAAGCTCAGCGAGAAGCTGCTTCTTTGCGACGAGGGTGTCCTCGATGCGCTTGATGATGGCTTCCTTATCGAAGTTGGCATTCGTGATCGTGGTGAAGAGGTTCGTCGTCACGAGGTGATTCGTGTCCTTCGTGACCTCCTTGCCCTCGGCACGGAGTGCCGAAGCAACCTGGGAGATGCCCTTCGTCACGTAGATGAGCAGGTCCTGCATTGCTGCCACATCAGGGGTCTTGCCGCAGACGCCCGAACGCGTGCAGCCCTTGCAGCCGGCAGTCTCCTGGCACTGGAAGCAGAACATCGGCGTATCCATGCTATTTGTCCTTTCTTTCACTGCAGGCATCCGTACCTGCAGGCCTCTCCATCCACCGAATATGTTTCCTATCCGGTATCATTTCCTCTTCATTGTTGGCTGCTTCTCTGCTAGAGTATGTTGCCAGGACCACATTTTGAGAAATCTACGGCAAAGAGGATGCAATGGATACGACTGCCCTCTCAGATATCCCGCTCTTCAGGGGCATCAGCGCCCAAGCGCTCGAAGAGATGGCAGAAGCGCTCCGGATGCATGAGGAGCGCTACAGGAAAGACGAGCTTATCCTGCGTGCCGGCACGCTCACGCAGTCTTTGGGCATCGTGCTCGCAGGCTCTGTGACGATCGAGAGCAACGATGCCTGGGGCACCCGCACGATTCTCGGCTTTGCTGGCAAAGGCGAGGCCTTCGCAGAGACCTATGCGCTCCTGCCGAAGGAGCCGCTGCTCGTCGATGTGCGCTCACATGAGTCCTGCCGCATCCTCTTCATCAGGATCTCGCTTCTTGCGCACTATGCAGAAGCGCAGAAGCTCTGGACCACACAGCTCTCCCAGAACCTCCTCATGAACGCTGCCAAGAAGAACCTCATGCTCTCGCGCAGGAGCTTCCTCATCGCCTCGAAGAGCGTCCGCGAGAAGGTCATGGCCTATCTCAATGCGGAGTCTATCAAGCACAAGGCCAACACGTTCGAGATTCCCTTCAACCGCCAGCAGCTTGCCGACTATCTGAATGTCGAGCGTACGGCGCTCTCGAAGGAGCTCAGCCGGATGCAGGCAGAAGGCTATATCAGCTACCGCAAGAACCGCTTCACGATCCTGGCAAAGACGCCCATCCGCTAGGGCCATCCCTCCTGGCCTCATGCCATCCCCCAGCTCCTTCTCTCATGCGTTGGGATGAAGCAGCAGATCCCTCTTTCCGCCATGCTTCTGGCCATGGGACTCTGTACTGGCCACCCCTGCCAGGCAGGAGAATGACAGGGCATTCGGCTTCAGGCTCAAGACCATCAAGACAGGCAGGGTTCGGCAGCCAGAAGGAGCTCTTCAACCGCATCAAGGATGAGACCTTCATGAAGGCAGGCCCAATCCCGTGGAGGACGGCTTTGCCGACGCGATCGTGTCCGCACCCTTCGACCGCCAGAGCCAGGTCTGGGTCATGCTCCAGGGGAAGAACAGGATCATCGTCCAGAAGAACCAGACAGCAGTGTTACCGACGTGCTCATCAACGCCGCGCTCGGCGTGGCCACAGACGACATGTTCGCAATCGGCTCCGCCTTCGTCACCAATGCGAAGAAGACCGAAAAGTTTGTCGAGATGACCGCCTCAGAGCTCAAGGCCCTCAGCCTCTGAGGCAGAATAGCCCCCTTCGCTGGGCGCCCCTGTCTGGGCCTTCCAGGAGGGGCGCCTTCCTGCATGCCAGCATTGCTGCGGGGACCTCTAAGGCAGCATGCCGCACAGAACGGCTGTCCTCAGGCACATGCCGTCAGGAGACAGAACGCCGTGTAAAGCGCAAGCACGGCGAGCGTGAGCTTCATGAAGACGGCGCGCTTCAGGTCCACATAGGCCACCCATTCGCGCACGAGCGCATTGAGGGCGAAGTAGAGCCGCACCTTGGCGCCTGCTCCGTCGGCAGCGATGCCGAGGGTGCGGGTGATCAGAAGCGCACGGAACACATGGTAGTCATCAGAGACAACAAGAAGCCGTCCTTCAGAAGTGAGCTCTTCTTGTTCGCGGAGCCTCTCGGTGAAGGCAAGGTTCTCGCGTGTGTTTGCAGAGCGGTCCTCGACAAGCACTGCATCTTCAGGCACACCCTGCGCAAGCGCGAAGACACGCATGGCATGGGACTCAGGCTGGAGCTCATCTGCACCTTGCCCGCCTGACATGATGAGCTTCGCTTCGGGATGGAGATGCCAGAGCTCGATGCCGCGCTTCACCCTGTTTGCCAAAAGCGGCGTGACCGTGCCGTCCTCCATGAGGGCAGCGCCGAGAACGACGACCGCATCGTAGCGGCGATGCCGGTGCGGCCACTGCACGGCGACGCCTGCCACGGTATAGAAAGCGAAGGCTGTGCCCAGAAGAGCGATGAGAAGAGCTATGAAGCCGAAGATGAAATCGAAGACATTGCCGAAAACCGGAACGTCGCTGAGAGCGCTCCGCACAAACGGCCAGATGGTCACATAGGCGACCATCGCGCATCCGAGGCCAAGCGAAAGCATGTTGCGCAGGCTTCTTCCCTCGCTCCGGACGAGCCGTATGCCCGTAGCGATGAGCGTCACGACGAGGACGATCGGAAACATGAGGAGGAAGATGAAGAAGATAGCAAGGATTGCCAGCACGAGCGTCTGTACCCAGGGGAAGACGCCCTCAGGGAAGATGACAACAAGCAGGATGGAGAGAGCCATGACAGCAGTGCCAGCCGCCACAAGCGCAGCACATCCAAGCCAGATCGTGCGCTCCTCGCCGAGACGGAGCCGCCAGAACCAGAGCTGTCCCAGACCGGCCATGACTGCCGCCAGAGCGACGAAGATCCCTTCGCCTGCAAGATCCACTGCAGCCGCCTTTCCTCTGTGCCTCTGGGCACAAGGATAGCATCTCAGAGATAGCGGCCTGTCACCGACGCCGGACAGCTGCTGGCACCAGCCGGCACCCCTGCATAGACGATGCGGCCGCCTGCCTCGCCGCCTCCCGGTCCCATATCTATCATCCAGTCGGCATTCGCGATCATATCGAGATCGTGCTCGATCACAAGGACCGTCGCCCCGTGTTCGATGAGGGTCTGGAGCACCCCTTCGAGCACTTCCACATCATGGGGATGAAGGCCGATCGTCGGCTCATCGAAGACGAAGAGCGCATCCTTCTGGTCGCGCTCCATCTCCCCGGCAAGCTTGAGCCTCTGCGCTTCGCCGCCCGAAAGGGCAGGCGTCGCCTCGCCGAGCGTGAGATAGCCAAGGCCCAAATCGTGGAGCACCTGGAGCTGGGCATGGACGCGCCTGAGCGAGGATATGGCTGCAAGTGCCTCGTCGACCGTCATCTCCATGAGCTCGGGAAGCGCAAACGACCTCGGCTCTGTCCCTTTCTTCGCACGGGCGAAGCTGCGTCTTATCTGCCATGCTGCCTCGCCGAACCTCCCGCCGTGGCAGGAAGGACAGGCAATCTCGACATCCGGCAGGAACTGTACATCGAGCGAGATCGTGCCGGTGCCATCGCAGACGGGGCAGCGCAGAGACCCTGTGTTGTAGGAGAAGTCTCCCGCATGGAGGCCGCGCTCCTTGGCAGAGGGAGCCTGCGCGAAGGCACGTCTGAGCTCGTCCATCACGCCCGAATAGGTGGCGACTGTCGAGCGGACATTCGCGCCGATCGGCGTCGAGTCGATCAGATGCACCCTGCGGATGCCGGCGGGAGCGATGCTCCTCACCTGGGAGGGAAGCTTCTCTCCCTTCGAGAATGCTTCGAGTGCCGGCACGAGGCATTCGAGGACAAGCGTCGTCTTGCCGGAACCGGAGACGCCCGTGACGACCGTCAGCGCTCCCAGTGGCAGCTCCACATCGAGCGGATGCACGGTATGGAGCGCGTTCGTGGAAAGCCTGAGCGCACCGCGCGAGAAGATGCCTTCCACCGAGCGGACAGGCCGTATCCTTTTCGGCTTTTCCTGCAGCAGATAGGCAGCGATGCGGGAGTCGGGGCTTTCTGCCACTTCGGCAGGCGTGCCCTGGGCGATGATGCGGCCGCCTTCCTTGCCAGAGCCTGGCCCCACTTCGATCAGATGCTGCGCATGCTCGAGCACATGGACATCGTGGTCCACGACGACGACCGAATTGCCATCTGCCAGAAGGTCGTCCATCACGCCGAGGAGCCCTTCGACATTTGCTGGATGCAGGCCGATCGAAGGCTCGTCGAGCACGTAGAGAACGCCTGTCGTCCTGTTGCGCACCGAACGCGCGAGCTGCACACGTTGGCGCTCTCCTGTCGAGAGCGTCGAGCCCGCGCGGTCAAGCGCAAGATAGCCAAGGCCGAGCTGCTGGAGACGGGAGAGAGGCTCATCGAGCGTCGAGACGATGGATGAGCCTATCGCCTTCACCTCTTCGGGCAGGCTCGGCACGACCTTGGGCAGCCAGCAGGCAAGCTCATCCACCGTCTTGGCTGTCGCCTCAGCCAGATCGATGCCCAGGACCTGGGGGTTGCGCGCCTCATCGGAGAGGCGCGTTCCTTTGCAGGCCGGGCAGGGTTCCTCCTTCAGGAAGCGGGCAATGCGCTTGACCGCGCTTTCCGTCTTTGCCTTGGCAAGCGCATTCTCGACCGTAGCGACGGCGGAGTAGTAGGTGAAGTCAAGCTCTGTTGCCGTATTCGAGCTCTTCATATGCACGACGATATGGCGCTTCTCCTGAGGGCCATGGAAGACGATCTCGCGTTCCTTCGGCGTCAGCTCCGAGAATGGCACATCGGTACGCACGCCCATCTCGCGGCAGACATCCTTCATCAGGGACCACATGAGCGTGCCCCAGGGCGCGACCGCTCCCTCGTCGATCGTCTTCGACTCGTCCGGAACGAGCGTGCTCTCGTCGACAACGCGCATCGTGCCGGTGCCGCCGCAGGCAGGACAGGCACCATCGCTGTTGAAGGCAAGCTCTTCCGCGCCAAGCCCATAGAAGCTCTCGCCGCAGACCGGACAGACGATCGGCTTCTCGAGCGCCACATTCATCGACGGCGCGACCCTGTGTCCGTTCGGACACCTATAGGAGCCGACACGGGAAAACAGGAGCCTGAGCGAGTTCAGCGCTTCCGTCATCGTTCCGAAGGTCGACCTGATGCCGGGCACAGGCGGCCTCTGATGGAGTGCCAGCGCTGCCGGCACATAGCGCACCTCATCGACGTCAGCCCTGGCTGCCTGCGTGAGGCGCCGCCTCGTATAGGTCGAGAGCGCCTCAAGATAGCGACGAGATCCTTCTGCGTAGAGGACGCCAAGCGCAAGCGAGCTCTTGCCCGAACCCGAGACGCCGGCAATGCCGACAATCTCATGGAGCGGCACACGCACATCGACCGACTTCAGGTTGTGGACCCTCGCGCCTTTGACCTCTATCGCTTCAGGGATGTTCTGCATGCATGCCTCCAGGACTCTAAAGATTCTTCCAGAGTAGTGCGCATGCCATGCGCAAGGCAAGTGCGCTATTCGTCCCAGGCACGGATCTCTGCCGTGTGGGGATAGCGGCGAAGGACTGCCTGCCAGCCAAGGGCAGCAACGACCATGCTCCCGAGAATCGTCCAGGCAAGAGCAGAGACGCAGTCAGTGCCGAGAGCACTGACAAGAAGCATGCCCAGAGAGCCCTGAACCATGCTCGTGAAGTTGATGGCTGAGGCAGTCGTTCCACCGGCATCGCGGAACTTGGAAAGCAGGATATTTGTCGAGAGCGGACGCAGGCTTGCCTCCACGATCGCAAAGACAGCGAAGGCAGCGCAGAAGAGCCAAGGTGCCAGATGGCCGAAGAGAAGAAGCGCTGCATCTGCTGCCACAGCCGCTCCTATCTCAGCCGTGATGAAGGTCTTGGCCTCCATATGGCGGGAGGCGAACTCCCAGGCAAAGGGGCCAAGCACGGTCACGAGGGCAGCCTCGCACAGAAAACCTGCCCGTTTCATGTCATGCAGCGGGCAGGCACGGCTGCCCGGACCAAGGCTTTGCTTCCGAGTGCCATCCCATCAGTCTTCTGCATGAGTTCGATGTCCCACAATGCTGCATCATCCAGAGAGGAAAGCATGTCCACACCTTCCCCTTGTAGCGCAGAAGCCTTCTCCCATCCAACGCTGTTGCGATAGCAGACGTCCATGCCTGCTCTGCAGCAGGCAGCTGCTGCCGCAAAGAGGCGATCGCTTCATGCCTTGTCAGCTGCATCGCACAGGCGTTCCTTCAGCACTCGCAATCTGCGTGCAGAAACCGCTTCAGAACGCTCCTGGAAGGCAATCCCTTCAGAGCATGCTGCCAGGCCCGATCAGAATGTCGGCACGGGCGAAAGCATACGCCAGACACAGCGCCCGCGTGGGCATGCAAAGCTTCTGCAATGGATTGCAAAACGAAACGCAGGAGATACCGCACAGCCGCAGACATCGCCTACACTGGTGCAGGACAGCAGAAGAGAAGGAGCGAGGCCATGCTCAGGCTCATGATCGGATCGGACATCCACCGGAGGCTCGACCATCTCGAAGAGGCCCTGGACGATGCCAGGCCCGAAGGCGCGCTCGATGCCATCCTCCTCGCAGGGGACTTCGAGGCAGCGCAGGAAGATATCGACCGTCTGGGCATCCCTGAGCCTCTCTATCTCGTCCATGGAAACAACGATGCACTGCTTGCGCCATCAGATCCTGCCGACGAGCTTGTGATCGATATCGAAGACAACAGGATCTCAGGCGTCCATGCAGCCGGCTACACAGACCCGCTGCCGCCACGTCCTGCATCCTCTGCCCACCGCATCCTCATGACCCACGGCCATAGATAGCACGCGCCGCGGCTTCTGGCCCTGCGCGCCCGGGCCCTCGAGGCGGGAGCCGATATCGTGGTCTATGGGCATACGCACCGCTATCAGGAAGATGCCGGCAGACCAGGAGATGCGCTCATCCTCAACCCCGGCACCCTCATGCCGGCACCAGGCTCGGGGCGCTGCACCTACATGATCCTCGAGATCGCAGACAGCAAGATCCGTCCCCTCAGGCACGAGCTCTGAACCTCGAAGCGATGCAGGCAGCTCCGATGAGGAGGGGCTGCCTGCTGCACCCTGCCTGCATCATGCAGACAGGTCCAACCCTTCATACCCCGTGCATGGTCTCAAAAGATGTTTGGCTTGCCTTGAGGGTATGGCATCAAGACAGGGCGCCCCACGCCCCGGCCTGGAATCTGGACCTTGCTGCATAGCATCGCTTGCTTTCACCCGCTCGGCGGGTAGCTTTCTGTGCCGCGCTGCGCCTGCACAGGCTGAAGATTTTGGCAAACGGGGCGCAGTTTACAGCGCCAGCCCCCTCCTTGGGTCCTGCGAGCCTCAGGCCTTTTCGAGAAGGCGTGCCACGCATTCCATCGCCGAGGAAAGCTCCTCGCGCTCAGATGGGCTCAGATGTCCGAGCAGGCGCCGCACCCGCTCGGAGCCCTCTTCGATGTGTGCTTCCACATAGGCCCTGCCGGCATCGGTCAGGCAGACTTTGCGACAGCGGCTGTCCTCATCGTCTGGCACCTGCTTCGCGAAGCCACGCTCCTCGAGCCGCGCTGCGATCTTCGATGCATGCTGCTTCGTGATCCTGAGGGCTGCTGAGAGCTCCTGCTGGCGGAGCTCCCCTGCCTGATAGAGCTCCTCCAGGGCTGCGACCTGGGCAGGCCCGAGATCGCCCCGGTAGGTATCGCGGTAGGGCGCCACCACCTTCTGCTCGAAGACAGCGCGCATGCGCCAGGCCGGCTTCAGGGCAGGGCCCTTCCAGGATGCGGACAGCTCCTCTTCTGCCATGCGCTACCAGGTCCTCGAGCCCATGGCGCGGAACTGGGCCACCGTAGAGGCATGGGAGTTCATGCCGCCGTCCACATTGATGATCTGCCCGGTGACATAGGCGCTCTCGTCGGAGGCGAAGAAGAGGCACGCCTGCGCGATATCGTCAGGGCAGCCATAGCGGTTGACCTCGATGTTCGAGAGGAAGATGTCCTTGAGCTGCTGCGGCACGTGGGCCTCGTTCTGCGGCGTCACGATGAGCCCGGGACGCACGCAGTTGCAGCGGATGTTCTCCTTGCCATACTGGAGCGCGACCGACGAGGTCAGCATATCGACCGCAGCCTTGCTGCAGGCATAGGCTGTCGAGCCCAGATCTCCTGCAACCGATGCCATCGATCCGATGTTCACGATCGAGCCCGCCTTCTTCTTGCGCATGTAGGGCAGGGCTGCCTTGATCGCATAGAAGGTGCCACGCACGCCGGAGGCAAACATGGCATCCCAGTCCTCGAGCGAGATCTCGTCCACCCGGCCATCTGCCAGGCCGACGCCGGCAGCATTGTTGATGAGGATATCGATGCAGCCATATTCCTGGGCAGTATCTGCCATCAGCGCATCGACTGTCTCCAGATCGTTCAGGTCCATGCGGTGGAAGCTGGCGCTTCCGCCTGCCTCATGGATGGCATCCACAACCTCCTGCCCCCGCGCCTCGCGCCTGCCGCATACGACCACATGGGCGCCTTCCTTGGCAAATGCTTCGGCGATACCGATGCCGATGCCGCTCGTCGAACCCGTCACAATCGCGATCTTGCCTTCAAGCCTCTTCATGCAGACCTCCCATACAGCAGCCTGTTTGTCATATCTATATGACCTTTAAGGAGATAGTAACATAGATATGACCAAAAGGTCAGGAAATCCTGCCTCCATGGTTCCGCCATGAGCCAAAGCTCCTCCCCTGGCAGCAAGGCCCTCCATCCATCCCCGGCAGGCAAGCCTGGCACAGAGCAATGTGGCAGCAGGGCCATGCCGGTCGCCAGGGTTTGGATGGCAGCAGGCGGGTCCGCAGCCTCGCTTCTGCCTCTCTCGATCAGGCAGCTGCAAGAAGCTTCGTGATGCGCTCCATGAACTGGGAAAGGAAGCGTTCGGTGTCGACGGCGACGGCCACCTTCATGGTCTTCTTCGCATCGTTCAGCCTGGTCTCGTCGCCGATTGTGCGGCCCCTGGTCGCCCCTTCGGTGTCCACCTTCATGTTGATGGCAAGACACGTCACCAGCGTCGGGTCGAGCGCCACAGCAGCTGCCAGAGGATCGTGCAGGCCGCATCCTCCAAGATAGGGAGCGGTCTTGGCATAGGCGCCGATATAGTAGTCGACGATATCGGCGTAGGCATTTCCTGCCTTCGTCCCGAGCGCACGCCACTGCCCTGTCTCCTTCTTTGTGAGAAGCGTCTGGAGCGTGACATCGAGTCCCACCATCAAGACATCGGTGCCAGAGCGGAACACCTCGTCGGCAGCTTCGGGATCCTGGCTGATATTGGCTTCTGTCCAGGCATTCACGTTGCCGGGCACCGTGAGCGCGCCCCCCATCATCACCACGTGCAGGCATGCTGAAAGCGAGGGGTCCTTCCTGAGCGCAGCAGCCAGATTGGTGAGCGCACCGGTCGGCACATAGACAAGATCGTCTCCCAGACGATGCGCCGCCTCGATCAGGAAATCGACTGCAGGCGTCTTTTCGGCAGCACGCCGGGAAGCAGGCACTTCGACCCCGCCGATGCCATTTCTCCCATGGATGAAGGCAGAGGCCTCGCTCACGGCGAAGCCATCCTGTGCCAGCGCATGGGTCTTGCCCGGAAAGACCGGGACCTCGGGATGGCCCAGAAGCTCGGTCAGGGCAAGGCTGTTGACAAGGCCCTGCTCCATCAGGACATTGCCGTAGGTGCCGGTGATGCCGATGAGCTCGGCGTCAGGGCTTCCGAGCACATAGGCGATGGCAAGGGCATCGTCGATGCCGGTATCGAGGTCGAGTATGATCTTCTTCATAGGGAGGTCCCCTTCATAGCATGCATGGTCTTTCAGGTACCTGCTCAAAGGCCTGCACCCCTTGTCCTTGAATTATAGCGGCATGGGATGGATGGGCAGCCTGCCGCCAGCCGCCTGACGGATCGGAGAGGAGAGCTACATGATCTGGTTCACCGCAGACCTGCATCTGGGACATGAGAGCCTCGCCACCCAGAAGCGCGGCTTTTCCTCCCTGGAGGCTATGGAGCACACAATCATCCAGAACATCAATATCAAGGTTGCTCCGACCGATACGCTCTATATCCTCGGAGACTTCTCCTACCACTGCACGGTCGAGCATGCCCATGCGCTTAGAAAGAAGATTGTCTGCCGCAAGGTCCACCTGATTTCAGGCAACCACGACAAGGACTGGTCGCGTCCGGAAGTCGCCCATACCTTCGTGCTCGAAGCACCACTCATGAGGATGAAGACAGAAGAGGGACAGATGATCGTGCTCTGCCACTATCCCCTGCTTTCCTGGGAAGGCATGCACCGAGGCTCGATCATGCTCCATGGACACATCCATTCGGGGCAGGAAGAGACGGCACCGGGAAGCTACAACACAAGGATGCGGAACGAGGGGACGCTCCGCTACGACGTTGGTGTCGATGCGAACGCTATGGCGCCAATATCGCTCGACGAGATCCTTGCCTCGTTCCAGGGAAGAGATCCTGAGGTGCCCCAAGGCCTCTAGCGCCAGATATGGGCGCGGAGCCATTCTGCTGCCTGGTTCACGACCTGTCAGTAATAGGGGTCGACAAAGCCATGACCACCGCCTGGAATCACATGGAGCTCGCAGCGCGGGAAGAGCGACTGGGCACGCTGGGAATACGAGAGCGGCACGACTTGGTCTGCGTCCCCATGGAAGATGAGGACATCCTGGGGAAATGCCGGGATATGCTCGAAGAAGTCGTAATCCCAGCAGGAGCGAAGGAAGTCTCCCGACACGTCCATGCTCATGATGTGGAAGCGCTCGGGAAAATCCTCCCTCCTCTGACAGGCAGCGTGCACTGCATCATGCAGGTTGAAGGCAGGATAGAGCAGAAGGCAGGCCTTCACGAGCTGCACATTCGCCCTTGCTGCCATGAGGGCGATCGTGGCACCCAGGGAGGCACCGCAGAGGAAGAGGTTGCGCTCGTCGACGAAGGGCTCGCGCGAGAGCTCCCAGGCGACAGCTTCGAGGTCGTGCTGCTCCGTGAAGAGTGACATGTTGTCCTGCCAGCTGCTCCTTGAGTAGCCGCCACCCCCGCAGAAGTCGAAGACATAGCTCACCATGCCCCTATCGGCAGCTGTCCTCGCATACGGCTCCATGTCCCCATGGTTCGTCGAGAGCCCATGGGCAAAGATGGCCGTGGCACGCGGACGCCCATCATCCCAGCCATCCGGCAGGAAGAGCTTCCCATAGATCTTCTTGTCATCCCGCTGGCACCAGTGCTCGCGCTCCGTATAGCCCATGGCAGCCTCCTGAATCGCTCCCGGATGGTCGGCATCATGTGCCCATTCTGCATGAAAGATGTATAGCCTCTTTACCATCCCGCATGATTCGGACGTCTGTCCCGGAACAGCCATCTGTCGTTTCAAGGCTCTGAGCTGGCACTTCTCCATACAGAAGATGCCCCGGAAGCCTGAGCCTCCGGGGCATCCCACAGATCCATCACACGTATGGCTAGTGCGTCGTGCCAGTAGCCGTCTTCACGTCCTCGTCGTGCTCGACGGCAGCTGCAAGGCCGAGCTCGATGCCGCGTGCCATCATGTCGAGCGACATGCTCGGCGTGGAGGATGGCAGATGGCAGGCCTGCTCCGTCGCATACGGCACATGGAGGAAGCCGCCACGGACAGCGGGATGCTTCGTTGCCAGGGTATGCAGCAGCGAGTACATCACATCGTTGCAGACATAGGTGCCAGCCGTGTAGGAGACCTCTGCCGGGATGCCGGCCTCTGTCATGGCCTGGACCATGGCCTTGACAGGAAGCGTCGCGAAGTAGGCGTCGGGGCCATCTGCTGCGATCTTCTCTGCCACCGGCTGGTTCCCGTCATTGTCCGGGATGCGGGCATCGGCGTAGTTGATGCCGACAAACTCCGGCGTGATCTTCGCACGGCCGCCTGCCTGGCCGACGCAGAGCACGAGGTCCGGCTGGACCTCGTCGATTGCCTTGTCCACTGCCTCGGGGCCCTTGCCGAAAACCACCGGGATCTCGACCTTCGTGACGGAGGCACCGGCAATCGTGTCAGGAAGCCTGCGGACAGCCTCCCAGGCCGGGTTCATGGTCTCGCCACCGAACGGTTGGAAGCCCGTCACAAGAATCTTCTTCATGCATTCCTTCTCTCTCCCAGAAGAGCCTGCCGGAAGGCAGGCTCTCTTTTCTTTCCTACCGTCTCTCTACCCAGATGCAGCGCATCCTACAGTGCAACCAGGCAGATCATGAGGATGGTCTGGAAGGCAAGCATGATGAGGGCAGGAACGATCTGCTTCTTGATGACACCGTACTCGTCGTCCATCTCGAGAATCGCGACAGGGACGATGTTGAAGTTAGCTGCCATCGGCGTCATGAGCGTGCCGCAGTAGCCACAGGTAAGGGCCAAGGAGCCGACGATGACAGGATCGGCACCGAGCGACAGCACGAAGGGAGCTCCGATGCCTACCGTCATGACCGTGATGGCGGCAAAGGCATTGCCCATGATCATCGTGAAGAGGGCCATGCCGAGGCAGTAGACGACGATGCCGACGACCATGTTGCCCTGCGGGATGATGGCACCGACGATATCGGAGATCACGTTGCCGACGCCTGCCGCCGTGAAGACCGATCCCAGGATTGCAAGCAGGGTCGGAAGCATGATCAGCGTGCCCACGATATCGATCATGCGGCGGGAATCCTCGAGATAGACCTTCATCGTGTTCTGCTTCGGACGCATGAAGTGCAGGACGACCATGCCGATGAAGACGCCGACGGTGATGCCGACAAGCGAGCTGATCTTCGTGAAGAGGGCAAAGATCAGGGCAACGACGCCGATGGAGAAGGCAGGGATGAAGATCTTCGTGCCGAGGTCCTTGTAGCCGGCATGCGCCTCAGTGTCGGTCGGCTTCGTGCGGTCTGCGCCCTTGCCGACCTGCTTTGCAATCGGCGGGATGACCATGAGGATAACGAGGACGCCGTCCACCTCATACGGCACCCAGGGGCCGACGATGAAGAGGATGCCGAGAATGCACCAGAAGAAGGCCGTGCCGATCCTCTTTTCGTTCGTCTCGTCCTTTGCATTGCGGATTCCTGCATAGATGCAGACGAGGCCAATGATCAGGTAGACGACCTCGAGGAGCTTCTGGGAAAGCGTCACATCGGCGCTCTGGAAGAATTCGATGACACCCATCAGTCTTCCTCCTTCACGCCGGCCGCAGCCTCAGCCTCGAGCTGCTTCGGATCTTCCTTCGTGAGCTTCTTGTCGCAGATCGCGTAGTAGATCGTCGTAACGACGACCGCGACGACGGCGACAGGGATCTGGATGGCAGCGAGCTGGGGAAGGTCGACCGTGTAGCCGAGGTCAGCCATCGTGCCCTGGACAAGCAGCATGCCGGACGTGCCGACGAAGAGCACCTGGCCGAAGAACCAGGCGACATTCTCCATGCCGGCTGCCATGGCCTTGAGCTCCTCATGATGCTTGCGGGACATCTTGTGGCCACCTGCCTCGTCTGCCGCCTCTGCCATGGGCATGACGACAGGCTTCACGAAGCCGGCAACGCCACCGAAGCTGACATTGAAGGCAGCAAAGATCACGCGGAAGACGCCGTAGGCACCGAGCACGATGCCGGCTGTGGCATTCTTCACCTTTGCCATCACGTCTTTCGCCGCTTCCTTCAGGCCGTTCCTCTCGAGCGTGCCTGTCAGCAGGAACACGACGACCGTGATGAGCATGTTGCGGTTCGAGACGAAGCTCTTGCCCAGCGTCTGCAGGAATACCAGAGGATCCATGCCGGCAATGAAGGCAGTGACGACAGCGGCAGCCATGATCGTCAGGATCGAATCCCATTTGAGGGCAAATCCGATCACGACGATCAGGATGCCCAGGAGCTTGAGCGCTTCCATCTGCACCCTTTCTCGCGAAGGCAGGGCACAAAAGCCAGAGTTCCTCGGATGCCAGGCCCTGCCACCATCAGTTGCAGCACGACAGTATCCCAGCACATCCCTGCTCCTTCAAGAAGAGTTTATCGTGTTGACATGCCAGCCAGCAGGATGTCTGCGCATCCGTGCAGAGGCACGTATCTCAGTGCCTGCATGCCCCTGCATGCGTGCAATGCCGGCACAGCCTAACATATCCTTTATGCATGAGAATCCAGATGCCGAGCACCCCCAGCCCATAGGGCACCAGATAGCCTGGCCAGCCGAAGAGCTGGAAGAAGGCCTCGAGAGGGGAGCCTTCTGCCGGCACGCGCACGAACATGAAGTTTGTCCCGAAGTGGGCATTCACCGCAAGGCAGAAGACAAGATAGGCACCTGTGAAGGCAACCGCCTGCCAAAGACGTCCGAGGCTGGGCCGAAGCTCGCCGGTCGCAAGCTTCATGAGGACCAGGGCAAGCATCAGGGAATGCTCGGCAAAACCACAGACGACCGGCCATAACAGAGGCGGACACCATGCCCAGCCAGGGAACAGCACGGCACAGATGGCTCCTGTGGCAGAAAGGCAGAAGAGCGTCTCCCCCATCCAGGCAGCAGGCCATATCGCATAGATGATGCCGAGATACTCGCAGGCATTGCAGGAATGGAGCGGCCACCAGCTGGGCGTGAACGTGCCTGTAGCGATGAAACCCAGATCCTGCGAAGCCAGAAGGATGAGCGGCACGATCGCCACGACGTATGTCATCCGCTTCCGCGCTTGCCCAGCAGGCAGCGCACGGTAATGGAGGACACAGAAGGCGATGAGAGCACACGATGCCGCGAGCCAGGCAACATGCACAGCTCCGAAGAGCGGCCAGCCCTGGCCTTCTGCCAGAAGGGTCGCCGGCGTGAAGAGGTTCACGAGCCATGGAAGGACTGTCTCCATCCCAGGCCTCCTCCTTCAAGACCTGATCGGCCGGCCCTTCAGCCACCGAAGGCAGGATTCCTGCTTCCTGCCGCCTACTCCGCCCAGAAGGCGCGGCCGTCCTTGCGGGGCTGCGGAGCAGCCACCTTGTCCTTCACAGGATAGCCCAGGATCAGATGTCCCACGCCTTCATAGCCTTCAGGCACGCCGAGCGAGGAGAGCCACTCCTGGACTTCCGGCATCTCCGATTCTTCCTTCGCGCGATGGATCCAGCAGCTGCCGAGACCCAGCTCTTCCGCTGCGATTCCCATGGTGCCGATCATGAGGGAGCCATCGCAGACATAGGTCGGCATGTCCTTCTTGCCGAGGACCATGAGCACGACTGGTGCCCCATAGAAAGGATCGAACCCCTCTTTCCAGCCGCCGATCTTCCTGTTGAGCTCGGAGAGCCAGGAGATCTTCTCCTTGTCCGTGACAGCAACGACGATGGCAGACTGCCTGCCCATGCCGCTTGGCGCCCAGAGTCCAGCATCGATAACCTTGTCTATAAGGTCCTTCGGCACCGCCTTGTCCTCATAGGCGCGGACGCTGCGGCGGTTATGGATTGCTTCAAGAGCATTTTCCATGAGTACCTCCTCCAAGAGAAAGCCTGCATCATTCAAGAGAACTCATACCCCATGCGCTTCTCCGCTTGCACTTAGCTAGCCACAAGGACGAATCCGAAAACACTCCCAATGCAGATGTGCCCCTGAAGCTGTCAATGGCTTCAGGGGCACTGATCCAGATGTTGAGGAAGCTACTCGCTCGTGCTGCTGTCTGAGCTTTCCTCGTCCTCGGCAGCTTCAGCCTTGCGGCGCTTTGCCCCGCGGACAATAGCGTAGATGCCTGCCGCAGCACCGACCGCTGCTGCCACATCGATTCCCGTGAGTGCCATCTGCCATGGCGCCATGACAGAGACGACCTTTGCCGTGGAAGAGATGCCATTCATGGCAAGGCTGCGGGAGACGGCATAGAGGATGTGCTTGGAGGCCTGGCGCAGCTGCGTCATGACCGTCGGATTCGATGCATAGCCATCGATCTGCCAGTTGTCGGTACCGGAGTTGAGCCACATGTCAGTACCGCCAGCAAGGCCTGCACGGATGGCCAGCAGCGGGAAGGCCTGCGGGTAGGATGCCTGGTCGGTGATGATGGCACCCTTAAAGCCCCACTCGCCGCGTACGACATTCGCCGTGAGACCCTTGTTGTCGCCAGACCAGACAAGGCCGACGCGGTTCATGCTCAGCATGATGCCGAGCGTGCCCTCGTCTCCTCCCGAGATGCTTGGCTCGAAGGCTGCAAGGTAGATCTCCCTGATTGCCTGCTCGTTGGAAAGCGTGGCGATAGTCGTACGGCTGGTCTCCTGGTCGTTCAGAGCGAAGTGCTTCACGAATGTCATGACGCCCTTGGAGCGGGCACCTGCAACCGTGGCAGCTCCGAACTGTCCGGAGAGGAAGCCATCCTCTGAGTAGTACTCGAAGTTGCGTCCCGAGAATGGCGTACGGTGGATGTTCATCGACGGCGCATACCAGCCCGCAAAGTTGAGGTCGCCCTGAGCAAGGCAGTCCTCGCCGATCTGCTCTCCCATTGCCTTGGCGCAGGCAGGATTCCAGGTCGAGGAGATGACGACCTCGGAGCACCAGGCATAGGTCTTCTCGACAGTATTGACGCCTGTCGTGCCAGCATTGCCGACATAGGCAGGGCCATCGACACAGACCGTTGCTGGAGCGCCCACCGAGTTGACCGCCTGAGTCTGGTAGCCGCCGACACGGACCAGGTTGTACATCTCTTCGGGTGTCAGCTGGTCAAGAAGATCGTCCCATGCCGGATCGTCCGCATCGACCTCACGGAGCATCGCGAGCGTGAGGCCATTCTGGGCACCTGTCGTCGGCATCACCGCGGAAGGATCGTCCTGTCCCTCCTGTACAGCAAGCGCGTGGAGCACCTCATCAGTTGCCGTGAAGATGTAGGCCGTGGGATAGCTGGCTTCCCAGTCGCTGCGCGTCAGATAGGTGAAGCTTGCGTCATAGCTCCGCATGTCCGCATCCTCGAACTGGTTCTGAACTGCAGCACCGGTATAGGGAGAAGTGGCGTAGTCGCTGCTCTCCCCAAGTGAGAGCTTCACGGCCTTTCTTGCATCGCTCTCTGCATCCATGCCAGATGCACCCTTGGCAGCAAGGATGTTGTTGAGGGCGTCATGGGCATCCGTACCGATTGCGAGGTAGTAGTCGCCTGCCTCGAAGATGTAGGTCCCCTTGCCGCCCTCGTCGTAGCTCTTGAGGCTTGCAAGGGAGACGGCCACCTCGAGCGTCTGCGACTGACCAGGTGCAAGCTCATCGGTCTTGGCCAGGCCCACCAGCTGGACAGCAGCCTTCTCGACGCCGTTTGCGCGGTCATAGTCCGTATAGGGGCTCTGGCCATAGACTTCGACGACATCCTTGCCTGCAAGAGACCCCGTGTTGGTGACCTTGACGGTAAGGGTCACCGTATCATCCTTCTGGGCGCTTCCGGAAAGCACCTGCTCGAAGGAGGTATAGGAAAGGCCGAATCCGAACGGGAACTGCACCTCGCTGCCATAGCTCCACTTGTCTGCAGTGTCGGATGCTCCGACTGCGGAATCTGCGTTGCCCTGTCCGAGCACGCAGTCCTCGTAGCGGGTCTCATAGTACTTGTAGCCGACGTAGATGCCTTCCTGGTAGACAACGTATGGCGCATTGTCTGTGCCAGCGATGATATTCGAGCCGAAGTTCATGAGCGCCGGCGCAGACAGGGAGTTGCGGGCGTAGGTATCGACCGTCTTGCCAGATGGATTCACGGCGCCTGTCAGGATATCGCCCACGGCATAGAGGCCGTCCTGGCCCGGGTTGCCGATCCAGAGGCAGGCATCGACGTTGAAGCGGCTGCTGTCGAGGAACGAGAGCTCCATAGCATTGCCGGAATTGATCAGCACGATAACCCTGCCGAAGTGCTAGGAAGCATACTCCAGAAGCGCTTCCTCATTCGAGGTGAGCTCCAGATAATGACGTCCAAGATCGTCATCCGAATCGAGCCTGCTCGAATGGACCGTGCCGGTATAGCCTTTGATATCGACGTCCTGAAGATACGACTCATCATATGCCCTCGGGACATCCGAGCTCTCCGAGCCGGAGCGGGCAAAGACGACGATGGCAGCATCGCTGTAGTCGCCGAGACTTGCGGTCTCCGTATCGGTGAAGAGGTCCGGAGATACCTCATGGATGACATAGCGGCCCGTGCCTGCGATATCGGCGACATCCATGCGGATAGAGCTGCCCGCGCCTTCAGTGTAGAAGCTCCACATCGTCGGGTTGACCTCGAAGCCAGAAGCCTCGAGCGCAGACTTCAGGGTCGGAGCAGTCGAGGAGTCGACAGCGCCGGAGCCGCCACCGCCGTAGAGGATGTCTGCAGAGCTTACACCGAGAAGCGTGACCCTGCCTTCTGCCATCGGAAGCGCGCCATCATTCTTGAGGAGGACGAAGCCTTCCTGCGCAACTTCTTTGGCAATGGATGCATCTGCCGCAAGACGCTCCGACTCGCTGCTATAGGATGCCTTGAAGTAGACGCTGTCCTCAGTTCCTGCGCTACCATCCTTGACTTCGTAGCTCTTCTGCCCGAGATAGGTATTGATAACCGGCACATACTTGTTCGCATAGTAGTTGCCGACACCCAGGGCAACAGCACCGGCTCCGATGCCTCCCAGCCCCAGCACAGAGCGCCTCGTAAGTCCGCCTTTGGTCTGCGGCTTCTTCGAATCCGTCATCTGATGTCCTCCCTCATCCTGATGGCTTCACTTATGGGCCTCCAAGCCCTTTCTTGTTGATGCCATCTTCTTCGGAAGCAGGATGCAGATACAGCGGGCTGGCACGTTTCGGCAGCGCGCTGGCAGGATTCGACGGAAAAGCGCCGTCTGCGGATTCCGGAAGGTCGAGCGGTCGCCAGCACGGCGAATCCGCCCCCGCCGATAGGCTAGGATGTAGCGAGGATGCAAACTGGAAAGGGGATGCATGCAGGCTGCAATCGTCGACGATTCTAGTCTCGACAGGGACAATCTCGTCCGCTATATCGATGAGTACGCAAAGAGCCATGATGCCGATATCGAGCCCATCGCATTTCCGGATGCCAGTTCCTTTCTGCGGGAGGATTCATCCCAGTTCTCTCTTGTGTTCTTCGATATAGACATGCCAGGCATATCCGGCATGGAAGCCGCAAGGCTTCTGCGCAGTGTGAATCCCGATATCACGATCGTCTTCGTCACGAGCATGCCGCAATATGCCCTCGAAGGCTACGAAGTGGAGGCCGCCGACTATCTGGTCAAGCCGATCTCCTACCCGACCTTCTCGCTCAAGCTGACGAGGGCTTTGGCCCGCGTCCAAGAACGCTCGGAGCAGTCTCTTGTCATCAAGACTGCTGATGGCATGGTGATCCTCCCGATCCGCGATGTGCTCTACATCGAATCGCATGGTCACTACCTCATGTATCACACCGCTCATGAGACCTACCGCACACGCAAGACCATGACGGCGTGCGGGAAGAAGCTCGAAAGCTCAGGATTCGCCCGCTGCAACAGCTACTACCTTGTGAACCTCAAGCAGGTCAAGGCAATCTCAGGTTCCAGCGTAAAGGTCGGCGCAGACGAGCTCGCTATGAGCAGATCGAGGCGCAAGGCCTTCACCGAGGCCTTCATTGCCTGTGCGGGAGGTATCTGACGTGGCTGCCTTCCTTGCTGCTGCTGCAACCCCTCTCGCTATCTTCGAGGAGCTTCGCTTCGTCTGGGAATACCTTGCCGCTGCCTTTGTCCTGCTTGCTATACAGGCAGAGCCGAAGCCGAAGGCCGCACTCAAGGCTGCGGGCCTCATTGCAGGCTTCTCTTTCGTCTCGCTTGGCTATTTCCCCTTCAGGGAATTCGTTGTCTCGGCAGCACTGCCCGATGCCATGAACGTCCTCTGGTACCTATCGCTTGTGTTTGCTATGACGTTCTCGCTGCAGTGCTGCTTCCGTATAGGCCTGACCGATCTTCTCTGGAGTGCAGCCACTGCCTACACGACCCAGCACATTGTCTACATCGTGGTGCATGAATGGCTTGCGCTCTGGATATGGCCAAGCCTCACCCGGAATCTTGCGCTCTATTTCTGTCTGAGCGCCTTTGCCTGCATCGTCTGGTACACAGCTGTCCGGCTGATATTCAGGGATGTCCTCTCCAGGACCGGAGGACGGCTTCTCGAAGACGAACCCTACGGCGTGCTCGGAGCTTCTGCCCTTCTGGCCATGCTTTTCCTCTGCACCTTTGGCTTCCAAGGGCTGTTCCAGCAGGATGATTCTCGCCTCAGATCCGTATGGATGAGCCTTCTGGTCTGCATCATGGTGCTTTCGCTTCAATACATGGCCTGCCAGAAGGTCATCTCTTCGCGGGAAGCGCGGGCAAGCGAGCAGATACTTGCCGATGCGCAATCCAGTCTCGATCTTTCCCATGCCCTCTTCGAACGGCTGGGCAGCCTCATGCACGATGTGCGGCATATTGTCGCGGGTGTGCGTGCAGAGCAGACCGAAGGATTGGGAGGATATCTCGACCGTGTCGAGAAGAATCTCAGAAGCTACGATGCAACGCTCCGGACGCACAGCGAAGCCATCAATGCAGCGCTTGCAAAGATGGAGCTGCTCTGCGGGCAGCAGGACATCACGCTTGCGTGCATGGCAGGCAGGATTGATGGCGGGGCACTCCGCAGCACAGACCTCTATGCATTGGTCACGGGCATTGGACGCCTTGCGATGCTTGTTGCCAGCCGAGGCAAGAATCAAGAAGAACGGGCCATAGACCTTTCGCTGAAGCAGCACGGCGGGATGCTCTTCATCTCATGCGATATGCCTATCCCCGCCTCAGCAGAGAAGCTCTCAGCCCTCGAAGACTTCCAGGCTGTGAAACGTCTTGCCACTCAGCATGGAGGCTCTTTGATTGTCATGAGCGAAGGCGGACTCACTACGCTCCGTCTGGCGGTAGCGCCAGGCTGCTAGACCCTGAATGATGGGAACTCCTCGAGCTGCTCATCTGCCTCCGAGGTGTCCTGCACAATGCTTGCGCCCCGATACCCCATCACATAGAGCCCCGCAGCCTTGGCGGCATGGATGCCGACAGGAGAATCCTCGACGGCGATGGAGTCTTTCGCATCCTTTCCCAAGAGCCTCAGCGCCAGAAGATAGGGATCGGGCTCTGGCTTGTGATGCTCGCACATGTCCCCTGTGACAATCACGTCAAAGCAGGACGTAAGATGGAGCCTGTCGAGCGCAAAGAGGATGGAGGAAGCTGCTGTCGTAGAGACCAAGCCCGTCGGGATATGGCGGGCACGAAGGTCTTTCAGGACATCCAGAAGGCCTGCTTCTGCCTCGAGCGGGAAATCACGGTAGATGCAGGTGTTGTCACGGCGCTTTGCAAAGAACTCCTGCGCCGTGACCGTGAGGCCATACCTCCTGAAAAGTGCCGGGATGGACTCAAGCCCCGTCGTGCCGACAAGCGACTGCATCTCCTCTTTCGTGGGATTGATGCCGTAGAGCTCATACACCTCCCTGTCGAGCTCTATGCCATACCTCTCGGTATCGGCACAGACGCCGTCGAAGTCAAAGAGGACGCATGCGGGCGTATCCGGCTTTATCATCAGATTCTCTCCTGTCTTTCCACTCGGGCTCAAGTCTCACTTCACGAAGCAGGCATCGAGCCATTCGGCTCCAGGACGTGCAATCAGGCGCGCATCCTTGTATGCCATCTCTGCCGTCAGTATCGTCTGGCCGATGTAGCGGCCCGACTGCGTCCGCTCGAGCACGAGCGCGATATCGGGCTGCTCGTCCTCTGTGAGGTCGAGCGGCAGAAGCAGGCTCACACAGTCTCTGGCAGGATAGTAGATAGGCACCGCCCACCTCCAGTTCCAGGCAACCTGCTTGACCGACAGCCTGATGGCAGCATCAAGCCGGTCCTTCAGGCGCCGGAAGCGCAGCTGGTCGGCATCCAGAAGCTTTGCAAGCGCATCGAAGGCATCCCTGCGCGCATCCTTCTCCTTCGCTGCGAACGCGCGCTTCGTGCATGCCAGCTCTTCCTCATTGTCTGCAAGCTCGCGCACGAGGAAGGCCTCAGGCAGCCGGTCGATATTGCCGATCAGGATATGGCCATAGTCAGGCGTCGGCACCTGGTCCACGTCGTAGAGCACATCCTCTGCCTTGAAGAGATAGCGCGCACGCTCCGGCAGGTCGTGGAAGCTCCTGAGCAGCCTGTCGCCGAGCCTGTCTGCTCCTGCCGCAGCGAAGCCTTCGAGATACCAGGGCTGCCTGTCCGGAATCCTGTTCGGCGTGAAGCAGGCAAAGATGTCCTCATACGATTCATCGACAAGGCCGGTATTGAAGGCGCAGAAATCTTCATCATCGCTGATGAGGACCTTGCCCTCACGCTCGAGGCGAAGGAACGTGAAGCGCAGATAGTCGCTCAGGATCTCGTAGCGGCGAGGCCCTGTTCCGGCGAAGTCCCACCGCTCAGGCAGGGTCATCTGTGCCAGACGCGCAGAGGTCTCTCCCCACTCGCCGAGATAGGCGAAATCAAAGAGCGAAATCTCGTCCCGGCCCTTCTCCATCGGCTGCTCCTCTCTGCACATCAGCCTTCTTCTGTATCATACGCCTGTGAGAGCATCCGATGGAATTGAGCGCTACACGAGCCCCAGGCCGACCTTCATCTTGAGGATGCGGCGGATGGAGTCATCGATCCTGTCCTCGGAGATGTCTCCTGCCTCCACAGCGCTGAGCACAGCCGCATAGGCCCGGTCGAAATCGCTTGGCATGAGCAGCATATCAACACCGGCATCGAGCGCTGAGAGTACAATCTCCTCGATCGTGTAATCCTGGACGATGGCACCCATCTCGAGCGAGTCGGTGATGATGACACCGTCAAAACCAAGACGATCGCGGAGCATGTCGGTCACGACTTCCCTCGAGATGGAAGCAGGTGCATACGCGCCTGTGATATTGGGACAGGAGAGGTGACCGACCATGATCATGGGGACACCGGCCGCGATGGCAGCCTGGAAGGGCTTGAGCTCCTCTTCTGCCATCTCGTCTGCCGTCTTCTCGGAGACGATAGGCTCGGTCTCCGAGTCGCCGACCGCACCCCCTATGCCCGGGAAGTGCTTCGCGCAGCACCCGATGCCGGAAGAGACGAAGCCCTCGACCTGCGCTGCCACCATAGGAGCGACAGTGGCAGCAGTCGTTCCGAACGAACGCTGTGCCATCGTGTAGCTGTCCGGGTTGTTGCAGATGTCAGCATCTGGTGCGAAGTCGAGATTGAAGCCGAGTGGCAGGAGATAGCCCGCAATCGTCTCCGCCACGTCCCGTGCTGCCGAGACGTCGCCGGCATCGCCGATAGCGCGCATGTCGCCGACATTGGCAATGCCGAAGCCAGGAGTTCCGCCGATACGCGAGACCGTGCCGCCTTCCTCGTCGGTAGAGCACAGAAGCGGTATGCCGCAGGCATCCTTCGAATACGTCTTCAGGGCGGAGAGCATCTGGACTGTCTGGTCCGTATCCTCGAGATTCTTTCCGAAGAAGCACATGCCACCTACGGGATAGGCCTGGAGTGCCTGCTGCGCCTCCGAACCTGCTTCCGTCATCGTATCCGAGACAAGGCTTTCGGGCCTCAGGAAGAAGAGCTGGCTTACCTTCTGCTCTGTCGCGAGGCCACCCAAGAGCTCCTCTATATGCTGTGCCGCAAGCTCCTCAGCCGTTGGCTCGGGAGCTGCCTCTTCCTGCGTCCCGGCATCGGTGCTGTCCGTTGCAGCAGGGGTCTCCTGCGCATCTGAAGCTGCGTCTGCAGCGTCATCCGTCTTGCCGCAGCCGGAGCATCCGGCTACGCCGAGCATTGCGAGGCCTGCCGCAAGGCCAAGCGCTCCCCTCCTTGTCATGGCACACCCTCTGCCGGCATTGCCGATATCTTCCTTGCTGTTTCTGGGCTCCATTGGCGCCTCCTTGTCCGGACAGCGCGCCCGCACCCGCCCTGCCGCTATCAGGTCCCTCTTCTGTTACCCGCCCGTTCAGCATTCGCAGCATGAGGAAGGCCCTTTTCGGCAGGCAACATTCAGAATTATGAAGATAGCTCTTTTCTGAACGCCGCGCAGCACCGGATGAATGGTTAATGCATCAGAGAGAATATCCCCGCTATCTTTCCTGGATATAGCCAGCTGTCTGAAAGATTCATTGCAGAACAGTACCTCTTCGGCCAATGGTTGAATACTTAATGCCACTATGGCGGTATAAATAACGCACTATCTCTTTTGCCATGGCTTCCGAGACAGGGGAGCATGATTTGCGGAAGCCAGAACAATGAAAAGAAAGGCACTGACATGCGCAAGCTTGACAATCTTCTTCTCACCAGGCGCCAGGCACTCGCAGCAGGAGCTGGCACCATTGCAGCAGCAGGCCTCTTCGGCCTTGCAGCCTGCGATTCTTCTGACACCTCTTCGAGCACCGCGTCTTCATCCTCGCCCTCGAGCTCGTCCGACACGTCGAGCGCATCGACCGACCTCGATATCGACGCCTATGACTCCCTGATTGCTGGCGGCGCCACCGCAGACGACGCAACGATCTCCGCAAATGCCTGGGCCAAGAAGATCAAGGATGCCGGCACGTTCCGCGTCGGCGGCACCCGCACCTCCACCCTCTTCAGCCTCCTGAACGAGACGGACAACAAGGTCCGCGGCTTCGATGCCGGCCTCTATCAGCTCCTGGCCCGCTACATCCTGGGCGACGAGACGAAGCTCGACCTCACGCAGGTCACATCCGATACCCGCGAGTCCGTGCTCCAGAACGACCAGGTCGACGCCGTATTTGCAACCTACTCGATTACGGACAGCCGCAAGAAGGTCATCTCCTTCGCAGGCCCCTACTTCGTCTCCCAGCAGGCCATCCTGGTCCTCGCAGACAACACCGATATCAACAGCGTCGATGACCTCGCCGGCAAGAACGTGGCTGTCCAGTCTGGCTCCACGGGTCCCAGCATCGTGAGCGAGCTTGCCCCTGATGCCAAGCAGCAGGAGTTCAGCACCGACGAGGAGGCACGCCAGGCTCTCGAGCAGGGACGTGTCGATGCCTACGTGATCGACGAGACGCTCCAGATGGGCTCTGTCGTCAAGAACCCAGGCAAGTACCGCATCGCAGGCGACCCGTTCGGTCCGGACGATCCTTACGGCATTGGCCTCCCGCTCGGCTCCGACGGCGTCGATTTCGTCAACGCCTGGCTCAAGAGCATCGAGGATGACGGAACGTGGGAGCAGCTCTGGAAGATCGCTATCGGCGACCGCACGGGCCTCGACAACGCCCCCGAGCCTCCTGTCATCGAGGCATAGGCACCCTATCCAGCATATTTCCTGGCTGTTAGCACACTATGAGGTTTCCGCTGCACCCGGGCGGAAACCTCATACTTCTAGAGACACGCCTTCTTCCAGAAGGCACCTCACAGAAAGGAAGGAGAGGATGCATGAGCTTCGCTGAGCTCTGGAGCGCCTATGGCTCGGACTACATCACGGCCCTTCTCACGACCTGGCAGCTTACCGCCATCTCGTTCGTCTTCGTGATGCTGCTTTCTGTCATCATCACGATCATGCGTGTCTGCCCGATCAAGCCGCTGCGCGTCGTGGGCGACCTCTATGTGCAGATCTTCCGCAACATCCCCGGCATCTCGCTTCTGATCATTTGCGTCTATGCGCTGCCGTATCTCAAGGTCCTGCTGTCCTACCGCGATTGCGTGATCATTGCGACAATCCTTCTGGGCTCTGCCTTCGGGTCGGAGAACTTCATGAGCGGCATCAACACGATCGGCGTCGGCCAGATCGAGGCAGCACGCTCCATCGGCCTCACGTTCACGCAGATCCTGCGCCGCATCGTCATTCCGCAGGCCCTGCGCTCGTCCGTGCTGCCGATGACAAACCTGCTCATCGCCGTCATGCTGACGACAGCACTCGGCTCCCAGGTCCCGCTCGATCCCAATGAGCTCACCGGCATCGTCTCGACGATCAACACCCAGGTCGCTGGCGGCATTGCCACGTTCTTCATCTCCGCGTTCGGCTATGCCCTGACCGCTCTTGCTATCGGCTTTGTCGGCAATGCAATCGACAAGAAAGCGAGGATCCTGAGATGAGTGCCACGACTGTCTCCATGCGCGACGCCCTCTACGAGGCACCCGGTCCCAAGACCCGTCGCCGCATCCGCATCTGGACGGCCATAGCGCTCGTCCTCGTCGCCCTGGGCATCTTCGCGATCGTCCAGCGCTTCTATGTCACAGGCCAGCTCGCCCCGAAATACTGGGCCTTCTTCACGCGCTGGACGACCTGGCGTTTCCTGCTCCAGGGATTTGTCGGCACGGCCGAGGTCGCTGTCACGGCAGGCATCATCGCCCTTGCTCTCGGCCTTCTCCTCATGATGGGCCGCATCAGCGAGAACAAGATCCTGGCCGGCATCTGCCATGTGATCATCAACTTCTTCCGTGGCGTCCCGAGCCTGCTTCTGATCTACTTCTTCTTCCTGGTCATCCCCCAGTACGGCATCAAGATGTCCTCGTTCTGGATGATCACGCTGCCGGTCGCGCTTGCTGCCTCAGGTGTCCTGGCCGAGGTCTTCCGTGCCGGCATGTACGCCGTGCCGAAGGGCCAGACGGAGGCTGCCCTCTCTCTCGGCATGAGCCCGCTCCACGTCAAGCTCAAGATCGTGTTCCCGCAAGCCACCCGCATGGTCATACCGTCGCTCATCTCGCAGCTGGTCGTTGTCGTGAAGGACACGACCGTCGCCTACGTCGTATCGTTCCCCGACCTCCTGCAGAATGCGCGTGTCCTCATCACGAACTACGATGCACTCGTCTCCACCTACTTCGTGGTTGCAATCATCTACATCCTCATCAATTACGGCATCAACCAGTTCGCCATCTCCCTCGCCCGGAAGCAGGGCTCCTCGATCGTGGCCCGCACGAACGAGAATCCCGTCTAGCAGGAAGATAGGCAGGCATTGGCAATGGATAGGAGCCATATGGATACACAGGCAGCCACAGTACCCGTCATCGAGCTCAGGCATGTCGAGAAGCACTACGGAGACCTCCATGTCCTGAAGGACATCAATCTCTCCGTCCACAAGGGCGAGGTCGTCGTCGTGATCGGCCCTTCCGGGTCGGGCAAGTCGACGCTCTGCCGCACGATCAACCGCCTCGAGACCATCGATTCAGGCGAGATCTTGATTGAAGGCAAGCCTCTTCCCCAGGAAGGCAAGGAGCTCGCTGCGATGCGTGCCGACCTTGGCATGGTGTTCCAGCAGTTCAACCTCTTCGCGCACATGACGATACTGGACAACGTGACGCTCGGCCCCATAGATGTCCTGCATGAGCCGAAGGAGCAGGCCAAGAAGGAGGCCATGGACCTCCTGGCACGCGTCGGCGTGGCCGAGCAGGCAGGAAAGGTCCCCGCCCAGCTCTCCGGTGGCCAGCAGCAGCGTGTCGCGATTGCCCGCTCCCTTGCGATGCATCCGAAGGCCATGCTCTTCGACGAGCCGACATCTGCCCTCGACCCCGAGATGATCAACGAGGTCCTGGACGTTATGGTCGAGCTTGCAAAGCAGGGAATGACGATGATCGTCGTGACGCACGAGATGGGCTTTGCCCGCCGCGTTGCTGACCGCGTCGTCTTCATGGCAGACGGCCAGATTGTCGAGGAAGGCACACCTGACGAGTTCTTCGAGCATCCGAAGAGCCAGCGTGCCCGCGACTTCCTCGACTCCATCATGGGCCACTAGCCAGGATATCCCGCACTGCACATCTGGCGCCCCGCATCAGCCGCAAACGATGCGGGGTGTCCTCATGAAAGGTCCTTTCCCATGTCTGTATCTTCGAGGCGTCCTCTTATCGGCATCGCTCCCCGCTGGGAGAGGAAGGTGCCGACCGCACAGGTCCCCGACCAGCTTGCCCCGACCGAGGGGATGGCAAGCTGCTTTCCCGATGCAATCATCGATGCAGGAGGCACGCCTATCCTGCTTCCGCTGACAGATGACGCAGATGCAATCAACCAGCTTGTAGAGCTCTGCGACGGCTTTGCCCTGCAGGGCGGCCCCGATGTGGACCCTGCCCGCTTCGGCAGCACCGAGCCATACGACCCGGCCCTCCTCTGCCCCGAGCGCGATGCCTTCGAGCTTCCGCTCGTGCAGAAGATCCTCGCTGCAGACAAGCCGCTCTTCACAACCTGCCGCGGCACGCAGCTCCTGAACGTGGCACTCGGCGGCACGCTCTGCATGGATGTGCCAAGCCTCAAGCCACGGGAAGGCATGCAGCTCTGGCGCCATGCCAAGGTCCTGACCGATCCTGTCCACCCTGTCGAGGTGAAGCCAGATACGCTTCTTGCCCATATTGTGGGAAAGCCAGAGATCCAGGTGAACTCGGCCCACCACTGCTGCGTCGGGAAGCTGGGAGAGGGGCTCATCCTTTCCGGCGAGGCAACAGACGGCGTGCCTGAGTGCATCGAGCTTCCTGAGGCACGTTTCGTCCTCGGCGTGCAGTGGCACCCTGAATACACGTGGCCGACACTCGCCTCAGACCGTGCGCTCTGGCATGCCTTCGTGGATGCCGCACGCAAGTCCTAGAATCTAGCCGCGCTTCCTCGAAGCGAATGCGTGCAGAGCCTCTTCAAATGTCCGCTTCTGCTCTTCGCTCCAGCTGCCCATATCATCCGACGTGAAAAGGACGCTCCCCAACGAGGCATCTGCCTCAAGGAGCGTCTTCTTCTGTGCTTCAGAGAGCTTCACATCGTCTCTCAGGAAGAAGACATCGGGGTCGTTGAGGAACGCCACGCCATCCATATGCGCACGTCCCCGGATATTGCCGAGAGCATTCTTCGTGCTCACGCGCTCACGGCCGGATATCCTCATGTACGGCGCGCCATCCCAGTCAAGCCCCACGTCGCAGCCGATGCGGCAGTACTCGGTGCGGCCGATAGCAGACATGATGGGCACGCCGCAGAGATCGAAGAGCGTGCCTTCAGGAACGGAATCCCTCAGAAGGTCGAGCGCGTCTGCCATGAGCTCGCCCCGGTTCTTCCCGCCATGCGGCAGGAGCGCTGCCGCATAGAGAAAGTCGAGCTTGAGAAGCCGGAATCCCCAGGTATCTGCAGCAAGTCCCAGCACCTCATGCACATAGGAGCGGACTTCAGGGTTCAAGGTATCGAGCGCATAGCCGCCTGACCAGTGAGAGCCGCTCATCACGGGGTTTCCTGCCTCATCGCGCAGCAGCCAGTCCTGATGCTCATGGAAGAGCCGAGAGTCCTTCTCGCAGACGAAGGGTGCGATCCAGAGCCCCGGAAGAAGCCCCACTGCAGCAATCTTCTCTGCCATGGAGCCCATGCCATGAGGGAAGCGCTCTGTGCTTGGATGCATCCAGTCCCCTACCTTCGTGTAGCCGTCGTCGATCTGAAAGACCGGAAGGATGCCTTCGGGCACCTGCCTGGAAAGCGCTGCCTTGACACCAGCGAGGTCCTGCACAAGCTTTTCCTCATCGATATCCCCGTAGTGCCTGTACCAGCTCGTGAAGCCGACGAGGGGCTCAGCTGGCCTGCGCCTCTCCCCTATGCATGTCACAAAGCGAGCGAATGCCTCTTTTGCTGTTCCCTCCAGAAGGCAGAGCGCAAAGACGCAGATGCGCTCGCCGGGCTCGATGAGACGGGCTGGCCCTTCCTTCACGATCCTGAACTTCTGCGCATCGAGATCTTCCTGGATCGTCGTGAGCCCAAGATCGGGCAGGCATTCTCCGAAGAGGAGCGTCTCATCTCCGTAGCGCAGATATCCATAGCCTTCGCCGTGCTGATGTCCACTCTTGGGATTCTGGGGGCAGAAGCGGTAGTCACCCGAGGCATCGAGCACCCAATGGCGGATGGCCGCCTTCGGCGTATGGGCAAGGCCGGCCATCGAAGCATCGAGCGGACGCTCGCAGGAGTCGGTCCAGGAGTTGTAGCCATTGAGGAAGAGCGCCGTGGCCTTTTCCATATCTGGCTCGATCGTCGCCTCGACGGAGGCCACCATCAGAGGCTCAAGAGGCTCAATCCACAGGCGGCAGCCATTCTCCGTCTCCTCGAGCTCCGCCATTAAGGGAAGCCTAGGCACTCCCGGCACGAGGACGGATGCCGTTCCTTCCTTTCCGGCCGCTGTCCGCCAGGAAAGCTTCCAGGAAGGCGCCTTCAGGATATGTGCGAGCAAAGCCATCCTATCTGCCTTCCTCTACAGAAGCCGACTCCGTGGCGCCAATCGTCCTGAGCACCTTGGCTTCGTGATAGCGCGTGAAGACAAGCCCTGCCACGAAGCAGAAGATGGTCGCGACGATTGCCGTGAGACGGTAGCCCATCTGTCCCCCTGCAGCCGTCGAGAGCGACGTGAAGAGGACCATCGCAAGCGTCTGCCCCAAGGTCATGCTGAACGTGCGTGCGGCATAGAACATGCCCTCGCGGTTCTCTCCAGACGCTATGGCATCAGCCTCTGCGATATCGGCAAGCACAGCCTGCGGCAGGATGCCAAGCATTGCCATGGGCACGGCGGCAAGCACGGCCACGAGGATGCCCCAGACAAGCGAGGGGATGCCGAACTGGCCGCAGACCGATGTCACGGCAAAGGCGAGGCAGAAGAAGAAAAAGGCGAAGGCAACAAGCTTCTTCTTGCCCATCTTCTTGGCCAGGATGTTCACCGGTGCATAGAACAGGAGCGATATCGCCGTCATCGCAGCGAAGAAGATGAAGGTCCAGGAGTCGTCAAAGCCCATGAGCTCCGTGACATAGTACGGAAGGCCCGTCTGGAACATCGTGATTGAGACCCAGTAGAGGACGTCGGACCCTTCGAAGATCTGGAACTCGCGGTTCTTGAAGGTCTTCACGACCGACTGCCCCATGGGAGTCGAGCTCGGCTGCGTATCGGCGTACTTGACCTCGTCGATCCCGAAGGCAGCAACGAGCATGCAGATGGCAGCGACGACAGCAAGCACGGCGACCGTCGCACGGAATGCATTGGCAGGGCCCAAGGCCGGCTCGAGGAAGCCTGAGATCATCGTCACGAGATATGCCATGGCAGTGCCGACGAAATAGGTCACAGAGATATAGGTCGAGATGTTGATTCTGAGCTCCTGCGTACGTCCGAGCTCAGGAATCAGGGCATTGAACGGCGTGCAGTAGAGCGAGAGCGTGATGTAGAAGAGCATGAGACAGCAGAAGAGCAGGACATTGTTCGCCACCGCAGACGAAGTCCCCGGCAGCACGAACACAAGCACCGTCATCGCTGCAAACGGAATCGCCGCCCTCCTCATGAACGGGATCCTCCTGCCGTGAGGGTTGGCAAGAGAGTCAGACTTCGAAGCGATGAAGGGATCGATGAAGCCATCGAGCAGGCGTCCGCAGCCCGTGATGATGCCAATGACAGTAAGGCCGGCACATACGATGCCCTGGGTGATGAAGATGGGCATGCCTTCTGCGACCAGGGTATCGGAGGGCATGTAGTAGTAGACGAGCCAGTTGCTGATGATGCCCGAAAGTATTGCCCAGCCAAGCTGTCCGATCGCGAAGAGGCGGATGGTCTTCCCATCTGCAAGCGGCCTGCTCTCCATGGATATCCCTTCTCGCAGAAATGTGCCTAGATCCTGACGAAACGCACTGCCATATCGACAAGGCAGACAAGCTCTGAGGGGCCTTCCTCGAAACGGTCGGAGGGAATCACATCGCCCCGGGAGATCTTCTCTGCCAGGCCCGTAAGCGCATGGGCAACCGTGCGGTAGAACGTCCTGAAATCGTCGATCTGCCTGACCGTGCCATCGGAGACGCCGAGCTGGTAGGCATCGACGAAGATGAGATAGAACGAGTCGACCTCGCGTCCATAGTCGGCAAGCGCCTCAAGGCCGACATGCTCTGCAAGCATCAGATGGTCGAAGTCGTCGAGGAAGCGCACGAATTCCCTGTTTGCCGCATAGTGCGCTGCATACTCGCGCAGCAGGCACTCGAGGCGGTCTGCGCCCGACATGGCAAGGAAGCGGTCCGATTCCACGATATCCATGATGCGGTCATTGAAGCGCTGCCAGAGAAGCGTCGCTGCCGCAATCGCAAGATTCGTCTTCGTGGAGAAGCGGCGATAGAGCGTGGCTACGCCGACACCAGAAGCATCGGCAATGTCGGTCATCCGGACCTCTCCCAGGCCATCCTTCAGGAAAAGCGCCGCTGCACAGGCCACGATATGGGCATCGCGGCTCTCTTCGGCAGAGCCCGTAAGGTCGCGCATCCCCCGCTTCAGCAGGCTTGTGTCGAGACCTGCGTACTCCATTCTTGACTCCTTTGCCGCGTGAGTGATAGTCTGTCTATCACTTTGATAGTCAGACTATCAAGCATGCCGCCACCCGTCAAGGAGGAATCCATGGAAAGAGACGAGGACCGGGCGAAAAGCGCCTTCGGAAATGTCCAGGACGAGCACACCTATGAGAAGGCCGTCCGCTCCAAGGAAAGCTATCTCAAGCGTTTCGGCGATGACTCGAATGCGGTCTACCACCTTGCGGCCAAGCCGGTGCCGGTGATCTCAGACGCCCTCGGCGTCCGGAACCTCGTGCCCTCAGGCACCGGAGATGCCTTCGATATCAAGGCAGATGCCGCAGCGGCACCCATGCCTCCCGAGACCTCTGCCACGCAGGATGACGCCCATGGCGCTCCTCTCATTGTCGGCAATATCCGCATGGGGTTCGGGCACTACCGGATTGCGATGGCCATGGCATCGGCTGCTCATGCGATGGGATACACCCCCTACTGGATGGACCTTGCCTCATTCAAAGGCTCGACAGGATCTGCTGCCATCGCCTGGCAGAACAGCCTCTATTCCAAGGGCTCGAAGGTCTCGCAGCAGGTTCCCCTCTTCAACAAGCTCTTCTGGGAGCCGCTCAACAGCGAAGGATTCCGCAAGCTCTCCTACAACGCAGGCGACCAGAAGATGAGCGAGCTTCTGGTGCCGCTCTTCCGCGACATCGCAAAGGACACGCCTTTCATCGGCACCCATGCGTGGTGTGCACAGGCAGCAGTCCATGCCGGGATGACGCACGTCGTGAATGCGATTCCCGACAACTGGCCAATGGCGCTGCATCTGGCAGAAGGCTCAATCCACACCGTGCAGACGCCGAGCGCCTATCTTGGCTACCACCAGCTCCGCGGCATGGACCCGAAAAGGCAGCTTGCCCCCATGCCGGAACATTCCCTCTTCTATACGGGCCACTATGTGGACCACGAGCTGGTCTCAGCGATACCCGAGGATTGCAGGTCCCGTCGCGAGCGCGTGCTCGGAGGTGGCCCTGTGCACTACCTTCTCTCTGTCGGCGGCGCAGGAGCGCAGCAGGAGCTCTTTGCTGCCATTGTCTCCCACCTCATCCCCTACGTGAAGAAGCATGAGGCCGCCGTCTTCATCAATGTCGGCGACCACAAGGATGTCTGGGAAGGGCTCGTGAAATCCGTCGATGGGCTCTCCGCTCTCGCTGAGACCCACTTCGGCGACTTTGCCGGCACGGAAGCCTTCGCCGAAGCAGCCTATGCAGGAGATGTCCAGGGCATCCATGCCTTCTGCGATGAGGACATCTTCTCAGCCGTATACAGTTCCAATGTCCTCATGCACTGCTCCGATATCCTTGTCACGAAGCCAAGCGAATTCTCGTTCTATCCCATCCCGAAGCTCATGATCCACCGCATCGGCGGCCATGAGGCATGGGGAGCTATACGTGCCGCAGAGGTAGGAGACGGCACCTACGAGATGGACAGGACCGAAGAGGTCCTCTCGATGATCGACTCCTTCCAGCATGACAGGAACCTCATCTCGTTCATGTGCGGCCGCATCGAGGAAGCGAACCAGATGGGCATCTACGACGGTGCCTATCGTGCGGTCGACCTCGCTGTGCATGGCCTCAAGTCTTCCTGGGCGAAAGCGAGCAGATAGAGAAGAAGCAGCGCCAGCCACAGAGAGCTGGCGCTGCTTTCATGAATACGTCTTGCATCTAGGCACGCATGCCCGGACCTCCCGGGCCGCCACCTCGCCCATCAGGACCTCCTGGACCTCTTCCGTCCGGCCCCCCCCGCAATGAGGGCCACGGGGGCCGCCTTCAGGTCCCCAGCCACCACGCATGCCAGGATCTCCCCAGCCGGCACCTCTGCCCCAGCCACCGAACCAGCCTCCCATGCCCATGCCGCCACGGAAGAAGAGGCCACGGATGAGCTGGAAGCCCACCATGAGCAGAAGGACAAACATGACAACGAGCAATAGCATCTCACTCGCCTCCGATACGCCAGCAGCTGGAGCGCCTTTGGTTCCGCAGCCCCGATGAACTGCCCTGTGCTGCTTGAACGTGGGGTGAGCATACCCACCCCGATAAGGCCGATGCATATTCCAGTCCGGTATCATGTCTCAAGCTCAAAGCTCGATGCATGCTGAGCGTCCGCCAGATATCAGCTGAAATAGCCGCAGCAGGCTGCATGAAATAGCGAGTCTGGCCGCTCTTGACAGGAGGCGGTGCCGGAGCAGACGCTGGCATCAGCGAGAAACGTTCTGTCGGAGAGGAGAAGGCCATGTCGAGCTTCAAGACGTTTCAGCAGACCATTGCTGCCAAGGCGCTGGACGCAAGCCATGTAGAGGCCACCTTCGAGAACGGCAGCGCTGCCATCCTCGACCTCTCCGACATCAAGGGCCAAGGTCCCTGGGCAAAGCTCCAGGATCCGGCCTTCTTCGAGCGCGCACATGCCGCCTTCGGCACCATCGTCTGGCCAGACGGCATAGACCTCGCGCCCGAAGAGGTCTGGGTCCGCGCGCAGAAGGCTGCCTGCTAGATACGAGGCAGTCCGAGATAGGCTCCTTCCGGAAGCACCGTCTTGCTCTGAAGGCCACAGGCAAGCACGAGCTTTGCCTGCCTCACCGCATCTTCCGTGCCTCTGTCTGCGACGAGTCCCGCTGCAATGGCGCTCGAGAGCATGCATCCCGTTCCGTGGGCAGAGCCACCCGCGACAGGCGGAACCGATATCCAGGAGACGCCGTCCTCTTCAGCCAGGCAGTCATCGGCAAGTCCCAGATGCCCGCCCTTGAGAAGGACAGCGCAGCCGAAGCGGCGCTGGAGCTCAGCAGCTGCAGCGACCATGCCATTCCGCGAAGCGATCTCATGTCCCAGGAGCTTCTCCGCCTCAGGCACATTCGGCATGATGAGCGTAGCCAGGCGGAAGAGGGAGAAGAGCCCTTCTTCTGCATCCTCCTCGAGAAGCAGGGTCCCGCTCGTTGCCGCGAGCACGGGATCGACCACGATGTTCTGCGCACCGACCTGCCTCAGCGTCTTCGCTGCTACAGCAGCTATCTCCTGCGTGCCGAGCATGCCGATCTTCACGGCAGAGGGCACAAGGTCTTCGAAAGCAGCACGGATCTGCTGCTGCACAAGCTCGGGCGGAAGCGGCGTGACCACATGCACTGCCGCAAGCGACTGCGCCGTCACGGCCGTGGCTGCCACCTTGGGATGAAGGCCCATTCCCGAGATGGTTGCCACGTCCTGCGCCAGGCCTGCCCCGCCCGAGCTGTCAAGCCCTGCTATAGCGAGGACCGCTTTCATGCGGAGACGACCTTCTGAAGCTCTGCCTTGAGCTTCTCTGTCGCCGTACGGCAGTCATCTGCGGCAAAGATGGCAGAGACGACTGCCCCTCCGGCAACACCCGTGCCTTCGAGCTCATGCGCCGTCGTGGCATCGACGCCGCCGATACCGATGACAGGAATGGGGACCGCCGCGCAGATGCGGGTCAGCTCCTCATAGGTCACATCGACCGCGTCGGGCTTTGTCGGCGTCGGATGGAGCGCACCGACGCCGAGATAGTCGGCACCTGCCTTCCAGGCAGCCACAGCCTCATCCACGGTCTGGGCAGAGACGCCGATGATTGCATCCTCGCCCAGGATCTCGCGGGCCTTGCTGCAGGCAAGGTCTTCCTGGCCGACATGCACGCCGTCAGCGCCCACCTTCTTTGCAAGCTCGACATCGTCGTCGAGCACGAAGGGGACGTGGTGGGTAGCGCAGATGTCCTTGAGTTCGAGCACAAGCTTCTCCGTCTCATCGACGGAGGCCTTCTTCTCGCGGAGCTGGATGAAGGTAGCGCCTCCTGCAATGGCATCCTCGACACATGAGGCAAGCGTTCTTCCCCGGAGCCAGGCTCTATCTGTCACGGCATAGCAGAGCATGCTCTTCCTGATGTCCGCGGCTGACCAGGGTCCGCGCTGGCAAGGGCCGAGCTTCGTCTCCTCTGCCATCAGAGATCGGCCACCTTCGCAGACTCGACAAGATCTGTGCTCTGGATGTTCGAGAGCGCATCGATGAGATACGTGCGGAAGCTACCGGTGCCGTCCTCCCCTGCCATGCGTGCGCGTGCCTTCTCGCCGCAGATGCCCATCATCGAGATGCCGGCAACCGTTGCCATATATGCATCCTCATTCGCTGCCAGGCAGGCCGGAAGCATTGCCGAGAGCATGCAGCCCGTGCCGGTGATGCGGCCCATCATCGAGACGCCATTCCTGATGGCGCAGGTCCTCATGCCGTCGCTCACGATATCGATAGCGCCCGTCACGGCAACCGTGCACTTCCACGCCACGGCAAGGCGCTTCACGAAGGCAGCTGCCTCGGCGAGGTTCTCCTCTGTCGCCACGTCAGCAGCCGAGGCATCGACGCCGCGGGTCGAGGACGAGGCTCCACCAAGCGTACGAATCTCGCTCATGTTGCCGCGGACAAGCTGGGGATGGTAGGTGTCGAGCAGGTGCTGTGCCGTCTCGGTACGGAGCTTCGAGGCACCGGCACCGACCGGATCGAGCACGATTGCATGGCCCAGAGACGCTGCCTTTGCGGCGGCATGGTTCATGCCTTCGATGCTCCGGCGGTTCAGGGTGCCGATGTTGAGGTCGAGGCCCTGGCAGATCGAGGTGATGTCTTCCACATCGTCCGGCTCATCGCTCATGATCGGGCTGGCACCGATAGCGAGGACCGCATTTGCGCAGTCATTCACCGTGACATAGTTCGTGATGCAGTGCACGAGAGGCGAGGTCTTCCGCACGCTGTCGAGGCAGGCACCAAGCTCTTCTGTATTCATAGGTATGCTCCTCCATGCAGCGAGAGGCAGATGCTGCCATCTGCCCTGCTGCTTCATATGCTTTTCTTCTCTTCGCTTCTAGCCGAGGTCGACCGTAAGACCTGCCATGATCCTGTTCACGGTGCGGGCGGCGCACATCTTGCCGCACATCGTGCAGGTGCCATCCTCCTCAGGAGGCGCCTCCGCGATGATCTCCTTCGCACGGTCAGGATCTATTGCGCATGCGAACATGCCATCCCAGTCGACGCGGCGGCGGGCATCGCTCATCTTGTTGTCGATGTCGCGGGCTCCCGGAATGCCCTTCGCGATATCTGCGGCATGGGCTGCGATGCGGGTGACGACGAGGCCTTCGCGCACTTCCTTTGCATTGGGGAGCTTCAGGTGCTCGGCCGGCGTCACATAGCAGAGCCAGTCAGCACCGGAAGATGCCGCAACGGCTCCGCCGATAGCGGCCGTGATGTGATCATAGCCCGGCGCGATATCCGTCACGAGAGGTCCGAGCACATAGAACGGCGCACCATGGCAGAGGCGCTTCTGGAGCTTCATGTTTGCCTGGATCTCATCCAAGGCCATATGTCCCGGTCCTTCGACGACAACCTGGACACCCTTCTTCCAGGCACGCGTCGTGAGCTTGCCGAGCTCGACCAGCTCTGACACCTCGGAGGCATCCGTCGCGTCATACGTGGAGCCGCCACGCATTGCGTCGCCGAGGCTGATCGTCACGTCGTGGTCATGGAGGATATCGAGCACGTCGTCGAAGTGCTCATAGAAGGGGTTCTCCTCCCCTGTTGTCATCATCCACCCGAAGAGGAGCGAGCCGCCACGCGACACGACATTCGTGAGGCGCTTCGTCTCGAGCAGGGTGTTCAGAACCGAGCGGTTGAAGCCAGCATGGATGGTCATGAAGTCGACGCCGTCTTCGGCATGCGCTTCCACGACGTCCAGGAAGTCCTGGGCCGTGAGCTTCACGAGAGGCTTGTCGTTGTAGCCGATTGCATCGTAGATGGGGACCGTGCCGACCATGAGAGGAGTCTTGGAGATAAGCTCGCGGCGGAACGGACGGGTTTTGCCAGAGTTCGAGAGGTCCATGATCGCATCCCCGCCGAACTCTTCTGCAATCCTGACCTTTTCCCACTCTTCCGGCGCATTCTGGATATCGCCGGAGATGCCGAGATTCACGTTGACCTTCGTGCGCAGGCCTGTGCCCACGCCGCAGGGCTTGAGTGCCTTGTGTGCCGGATTCGCAGGAATCGCGATCGTTCCCTTTGCGACACCGTCTCTGATGAATTCGTCGGATCTGTGTTCTGCCACTGCTACTGCGTGCATCTCGTCGGTCACGGTACCTGCACGCGCAGCATCCATCTGCGTCATGGCGCTCCCTTCGTTGGCATTACCCACATCAGGTTCAAAGGGTCGGGACCATCTGTCCCCTCTCAGCCGGCCCATGCCAGCTCCCCTCTATGTCTGCATCTTCAGAAACCTCATCTGCAGATGCAAGGCGGATTGTAGCACCCATGCAGCGGATGGCAAAGTGGAGAGGTCCGCCTGATACACTCATCTGGAAACCAGACAGAAGAGTGCGTGGGCCATGGATAACAGGCGCTATCAGGACATCAACGCCGAAACGATAGATCACTGGGTCAGCGAAGGCTGGGTGTGGGGCAAGCCCATAGACCATGAAACCTACAGGGCTGCCACAGAAGGAGACTGGCAGATCGTGCTCACGCCGACACAGCCCGTACCCAGAAGCTGGTTTCCGCCTCTTCAGGGAGCATATGTCCTCGGCCTTGCTGCAGGAGGAGGCCAGCAGATGCCGATTCTTGCTGCAGCAGGAGCACGCTGTACCGTGCTCGACCAGTCAGAGGCGCAGCTCGCAAGCGAGCGCCTTGTCGCAGAGCGCGAAGGCTACGACATCGAGATCGTGAAGGCAGATATGACAGAGGGACTGCCTTTAGAAGATGCAAGCTTCGATATGGTCCTCAATCCTGTGAGCCTCTGCTATGTGCGCGAGTGCGCCCATCTTCCGCGAGGTTGCACGCGTTCTGGTACCAGGCAGCACCTTCCTTGCGGGCTTCGATTTCGGCGGCTTCAACTACGTCGTCGACGAGTCTGAGGAGCGCATCGTACACGGTCTGCCGTTCGATCCTGTCACCGACCCCTTGCTTGCGGAGGAGCTTGCCGCACAGGATGCCGGCGTGCAGCTCTCCCACTCCCCCGAAGAGATTCTGGGCGGCATGCTCCATCCGAGCCTTGCAATAGGCGATGTCTTCGACGACACGAACGGAGAAGGCAGGCTCCATGAGCTCAATATCCCGACCATGCTCGCCGAGAAGGCGCACAAAGCATAGAGAGGGGCGAAAGACATCTTTCCGTCCGCTATGTCACGGCTTCTCGCCGTCGGCGAGTGATGAATGCATGCTTCTGAGATTCGATGCAGGGCCTGCCAGCCTGTCGCTGAAACTTATATCCTCGGCTGATTGCAGCCTGATGAGACACGCTCAGGGAGGTGCCCCCGAAGGACACCTCCCTGCTACTGCTCTTCTTCCCTGCCCTTCGGGCCGCCCTTCTTCGGCAGCCGTCCTGCCCTCTTCAGGGCATCGCGCAGAAGGTATTCGACCTGTCCGTTTGCGCTCCTCATGTCATCGGCTGCCCACTTCTGTATGGCATCCCAGATATCGGAATCGATGCGGAGCGGATACTGCTTGCGGCTCACGCCCAAGCCCTCTTTCCTTTATGCATAGAGGCTTCCCGTATTGAGCACCGGCTGTGCATCGGACTCGCCGCAGAGCACGACCATGAGGTTCTGTGCCATCGCTGCCTTGCGCTCATCGTCGAGCTCGATGGCGCCGCCGGCGGAAAGCCTGTCGACCGCCATCTCCACCATCGAGACAGCGCCCTCGACGATCTTCTTGCGTGCTGCGAGGATAGCGTCAGCCTGCTGGCGGCGAAGCATGGCCTGGGCGATCTCCGGTGCATAGGCAAGGTGCGTGAGGCGTGCGTCTTCGACGGCGACACCGGCTGGCGCGAGCCTCCTGTCAAGCTCTGCCTTGAGCGCATCGCTCACCTCTTCGATGTTGGAGCGCAGCGTGATCGAGGAGCTCGATTCGTCTTCGTCCTCCATGTGGTCATAGGCATAGACGGACGCGACATGGCGGAGGGCGGTCTCGGTCTGCATGGAGACATAGGACTCGTAGTCATCCACATCGAAGACAGCCTTGGCCGTATCGGAGACCCTCCAGGACACGACCGTGGCGATCTCGATCGGGTTGCCCATCTTGTCGTTCACCTTGAGACGTTCGCCGTTCAAGGTCCTCAGGCGTGTCGAGATGACAGAACCGCGCACGCTCTTCAATCCGCCCTTGCCGCGCTCGGGCTTCTCGCTGTCAAGCCCTGCCTCGGCAAGCCCCAGGTTCTTTGCGTAGAGCGGGTTGGCCCACCTGAGCCCTTCGTCGGTGACCGTGCCAACATACTTGCCGAAGAGCACGCAGACGCGGGCCTGCCCCGGCTGGAGCGAGAAGAAGCCATTCGAGAGGAAGCAGGCGGCGGCGAAGACGACGATTGTGAAGATCAGGAGAGGCATGCTGAAGGCAGGCTCAGGCAGCAGCAGATCGTCTGCTCTTGTAAGAGATGTGACATCGAAGATGAAGAGCGCGACAGATACGACGAACATGGCAAGTACCACGAAGAACATGAGCCAGCCGCTTGCGGCATGGGCCTTCTTTTCGACACTCATGGCTGAGCATCCCTTCTCTCGGAGATCCTGCCTACCTGGCAGCCCGACCTCCGAATCTGATTGCATTGTGATATCACATAGATCTCATGTCAAGCTAGTTGCACAGCAGCTGACGAAAGCCTTGCACATGCTGGCGGAAAGAATGGGCAGGCCAGAAGACCTTATACCGCGTCTGCCGGAAAGATTCCGTATGCCTGCTCCCCCGCATGGGCGAAGCGCACAGCCGAGATGCCGAGCGATGCGGCAAGGACAGAGCTTCCTGCAATCTCTTCCGGAGTGCCCTCTGCCAGAAGCTGGGTCGGACGGGCACTTCCGAGCACGCAGATGCCATCGGAAAAGCGCAGGGCCAGATCCACATCGTGGGTCACGCAGACGATGGTCGTCCTCTGCTCATCCGCAAGCCTTCTCACGAGCTGCATGAGATCCAGGGCAGCCCTCACATCGAGATAGGTCGTCGGCTCGTCGAGCAGGAGCGTACGCGCTCCCTGCGCGACGGTCATAGCAAGAAACGCGCGCTGGCGCTCCCCGCCCGAAAGCTTCCTGGCATTCCTGTCTCTGAGCCCTTCCAGTCCCATGAGCGAGATCGCTTCGTCGACCTTGTCCCAGTCCGCCTTCTCCAGCTGGCCGAAAGGTCCCATATGCACATAGCGCCCGCATGCCACGAGGTCTCTTACCTTCATGGACGGCGTCCTGTGCACCTGGGGAAGCATCGCCAGAAGCCTTGCCCGCTCCTTTGCAGAAAGGGAGAGCGTATCTGTGCCCGAGAGGAGCACCGCTCCGCAGGCAGGCTTCAGCATGCCCTCCGCCAGGGAAAGAAGCGTCGACTTGCCGCAGCCATTGGGGCCGAGCACGGCCGTGATACCACCTTCGGGAATGGCAAGGGAAAAGCCCTCGAAGAGCTTGCGCTCCCCGTAGCCGAACGAGATGTCCTGGAACGTGAGCACATCACTCATCGCGGTACCCCTTCCCCTTCATGAGGAGGAAGATGAAGAAGGGACCGCCGACAGCAGACATGAGGATGCCGACCGGCAGCTCATAGGGTGCGAAGAGCGTGCGCGCCAGAAGGTCTGCTGCAACCGTGAAGGCAGCGCCCCAGAGCGCGGAGACCGGAATCACGCGTCTCAGGTCGTGCCCGACGAAGCGTCTTGCCACATGGGGCACCATGAGGCCAATGAAGCCGATGAGGCCCGAGAAGCTCACGGAGGCTCCTGCCAGAAGAGACGCAATGGCCAGGCCTGCTGCACGAAGGAGAGCCACCGGCACGCCGACCGCATGCGCCGCCTGGCTGCCAAGCGAAAGCACATTGAGACGTGGCGCCAGAAGAGAGGCAAGCACGATGCCTGCGCAGATGAGGACGGCAGGCAGGCCGAGATCTGACATCACGATGCCGGAGAGTCCGCCCACGAGATAGGTGGAAGAGCCCAGATAGGCATTCGGCGCGATGATGAGGACTGCGTTCATGCCGGCACTGAAGACGGCATTCACCGCGACGCCCGCAAGCACGACCGTGAGCCTGGAGACCCCTGTCCGCGATGACACAAGCAGTATGAGTCCCGAAGCAACAAGGGCGCCCAAGAAGGCGGCAGCCGGAAGAGGCAGCGGCAGCGCGATACCGACCGTTGCCAGCGCGCTCACCGTGAGCACGGCGAGTCCTGCGCCCGAGTTCGCACCGATGATGTTGGGGCTTGCGAGCGGATTGTCGAGCACCTCCTGGATGAGGGCACCCGAGACCGAGAAGGCGGCGCCTGCAAGGACTCCTGCCAGGACGCGAGGAATGCGGATCGAGACGAGGATGCTTCTCGCCTTTGCCGCCATATCCTGTCCTGTTGCAAGCACCCAAACGTCGCCGACGCCGACACCGGAAGCGCCAAAGACAAGGCCCAGAAGGATCGCTGCCAGAAGCGCCCCGACAGAAAGAAGGGCCAGGGTACCGAAGCGCCTGCCTCTGTGCCCTGTCCTCTTCATCTCTTTGTTCTCAGCTGCAGCCACGGCTTTCCTTACTTGCTGAGCGCCTGGCCCACGATCTCATAGGACTCGGCCCACTTGTCGAGCGGCTTGTAGAGGAAGTGCGCCGCATCGAGCATCGTGACGCGTCCTTCCTTCACAGCGGTCAGGTCTGCCCAGGCAGAATCGGAGCCGACCGCGTCCTCATAGTACTGCTGTGCCGTCGCCTCATCGTCAGAGGCAGCAAGCACGAGGATGTAGTCAGGATCAGCCTCAACCACAGCCTCCGTGCTGAAGTCGGAAAGAAGGCTCGGATTCTCGTCTGCGATATTCACGGCACCGAGGTCACGCACGATCGCTCCGGTCATGCCCGAGGAGTCCTGCACGACAAGGCCCTTCGAATAGGCGCTCACGACAAGCACGGTCGGCGCCCTTCCGGTGACGGAATACGTCTGGATATCGGCGTCGATCTGGCTCTTCACGGCAGCGACATGCTGCTGGTAGAGATCGTCCCTGCCCGTGATCCGGCAGAAGATTCCCATGACGCGCTCGTAGTCAGCAAATGTCGTGACCTTGAAGAAGGCGACAGGGACGCCGGCTTCGCCGAGGGCTGCCTCCATATCCTCCTGGGAGACCCCTGTCGTGTGCTTGCCGTCAGAGATGCCGGTCATAATGACAAAATCGGGATCGAGGTCGAGGATGCTCTCGAGACTGAGCGCTGTCGACTTGCCGACACCGGAAACGGCCGAAGAATCAACCCCGTAGTGCGCAAAGGCATCGTCGGAAGCGCCGACAAGGGTGCCGCCTGCGAGCTGCCAGGCGCCCGCAAAGGAGCCCATACAGACAACAACGCGCTGCGGATTCGAGACCGTGACTTCGCGGCCCAGATCGTCCGTGAAGGTAACGCTCTGCGTGTCGGAAGCAGCAGACGTGCTCTGTGCATCGGACGAGGATGTGGTGGTCGAGGTCTGGCTGCAGGCAGGAAGCGCCACGAGGCTCGAGGCAAGCAGGAGCGTGGCTGCCACCGCGGCAGGGCGCACAAGACGGCTGTCATTCAGCATGGAACGCTCTCTTTTCTGTCGATATCGGTATCGATGAAGATGCAGGCTGTCTGTCTCAACGGATAGCTTCGGCTTCCCGTGCATGGCGGACAAAGATGGCACTCACGCCCGGCAGGGAGCCAAGACCCGCCAGCGTGCAATCCGTAGCAATGCCGGCTACGTTCAAGCGCGATGTCCAGCTTGCTGCGCCCTCTCCCGCAAGCTGGCGGCGCACATGGCTTCCTGCCGTGAGCATGAGCGGGACAATTGTAGCCGAATGCGTACCATTGCGTACGAGCTTCTTCGCGACCTCGTCGGCATCGGGTGTGCCTTCCATGAGGCCGAGGGCAAAGTCGGTGCGCCCTGCTGCATGAAGCGCTTCTACAACACCTGCATAGGCGGCATCTGCCACGCCCTTTGTCCCATGGCCTACAAGCACGAAGGAATGGAACGTACGCCTTGGAAACGCCTCGGCAAGAGCCTCAGCCATCTCTTCCTGGTCCTGCTTATCTGCCAGAAGCGGACGCCCAAGAAGAAGGCCATCCGGAAAGCGTTCAGCAAGAGCCTGCGCTTCTGCTGCAAGCTTGTCCCATGCATCGCCGCAGACGATGAGGCCTGGCTGGACGATGGCTCGCGTGACGCCTTCATCTGCAAAAGATGCAAGCGTCTCGCCGAGGCTTGTGGATGCAATGCCACGCTTTGCGAGATGCTCCCTCACCCAGGCACTTGTATAGGCCTCAGCAAAAGGCAGGCCGGCAAACGCATCCGCGAGCGCCTCTGCGACAGGCGCGATGTCGGTCCTGCGCGCTTCATCCACAAGCGTGCCATAGCTTGCAAAGACGACGCCCTCACGCATCATGGCTTACCAGCACTCTCGAGACAGCGCCGGATGCATCCTTCTGGTAGGCAACGATGGAAGGCCAGGCAGGCGCTTCGAGCGAGATGATGCAGTAGATGGCAGAAGGGTCCTGCGCAAGCCGCAGATCCTCCTCAGATGGTCTGGCAGGAGTCTCAGGGTGCGAGTGCCAGTTGCCCAAGATCTCCATGCCAGAGCTCCTGGCTTCCTTGAGGATCTTCAGCTGCTCTCTGGGTGAGATCGTGAAATGCTCTGCCGTATGGTCGGCATTCTCGCAGAAGAACACGTGCTCGACGAAGGCTTCGCCTTCCTCGTCGCGATAGCCAGCCAGAAGGCCGCAGGCCTCCTCGGGTGCATGCGAGCGTGCCCGCTCTGCCATGCTGTGGAAATCGTCGCCGCTCAGATGGAGCATGCCTCTCCTCTCAGTCGAGTGCGGTGCCATGCTGCGCCAAAGAGCAGGACGGCTGCTCGTAGTCGATGAGCTCGGTCACGGTCGGATGGTCTCCGCATACCGGGCAATTCGGATCTCTCGGCGGCAGCTTGATCGTGTGGAAGTCTCCCTTGAGCGCATCGAACGTGAGGAGCCTTCCTGTCAGAAGCTCACCTATGCCGCAGATGTATTTTATGGCTTCAAGCGCCTCGAGGCAGCCGATGACGCCGGCAATGGCGCCGATGACGCCCGCCTGCTTGCAGGTCGGCACGGCATCCTTCGGCGGCATGTCGTGGAAGACGCATCGGTAGCACGGCCCCTCTCCCGGCACATAGGTCATGAGCTGGCCCTTGAAGCGGATGATGCCGGCATGCACGAAGGGCTTTCTGCCCATCACGCAGGCATCATTGATCAGGAACTTCGTCGGGAAATTGTCGACGCCGTCGATAACGAAGTCATAGTCCTTGATGAGGTCGGCGATGTTCAAGGAGTCGACGAACTCCCGATAGGTCACGACATGCACGCCGGGATTGATATCGTGCAGGGTCTCTGCCGCGCTTTCCACCTTGGGCTTGCCGATATCGGATGTGCCGTGGATGATCTGGCGCTGGAGGTTCGAGAGCTCGACCTCGTCGGCATCCACGATGCCGATGGTGCCGACGCCTGCTGCCGCAAGGTAGAGGGCAGCCGGGGCTCCGAGACCGCCGGCGCCGATGATCAGGACCTTCGCGGCGCAGAGCTTCTTCTGGCCCTTGACGCCGACCTCTTTGAGGATGATGTGGCGCGAATAGCGCTCGAGCTCGTCAGACGTGAATGCCATATCAGCGACCTCCGCCCATGAAATAGAGGAACTCGACCGCATCTCCCTCATGGAGCTCTGTCTGGGCGAAGTCCGCATGGTCGACGAAGGACTCGTTCACGGCTACGGTCACATACGCCGCATTCTCGACCTTTTCGTCTGCGATGAGCTGGGCAAGCGTCTCCCTCTCAGGCACGCTCTTCTTCTCTCCGCCTACCGTGATGTTCATGGCTGTCCTTCCTGCATATCCAGACATCAGCTATGCACTATTCGTCTTCGAGCTTCTTCACATCGAGGTCGTAGGCGCCGTCCTCTGCTTCCTTGAGAGAGAGCACCTTCTGTCCGTCATCGGCAAAGCTCCTCGGCACGTTCTGCATCGGCTCGCCTGCCGCCAGATGCACCCTCAGCACCTCGCCGATTTCGAGCTCCGCCAGCGCCGCCTTCGCTGTCACGAAGGTCATCGGGCACACCAGATCCGTAATATCGACGGTGTCCGCTATCTCATATGCATTCTCAGCCATGGAAACTCCCTACTGGGCAGCCGGCGCTGCCGGCTCCACCTCTACCGAATCGGCCTTGGGGCATCCTTCAGGCGCTGCCTCGTCGTAGGCCTTCCTGACGACCGGCACGAAGCTCTCCCATCCTTCGCGGTCGAGGCAGAACTTGAAGCGGTCACCGGCAACCGCGTGGTCGTCGTACCACTGGATCGTCGCATCGGCCACGGCGAGCAGCTGCTCGTCGGACTCGACCGGCGGCAGGAGCTTCCTGCCCTTCGTGATGTGGTTGCCGAAGAGGCCGCCAAACGTGAGGTTGTAGACCGTCTGGTAGTTCCAGGAGGCGACCGGACACTTCTGCGAGCACTTGCCGCAGGAGACGCACTTCGTGTAGTCGACGACGATTCTCTTCCCGTCATCCGTGATGGCACCCGGCTTGCAGACCTTGGAGCAGATGCCGCAATGGATGCAGGCATCCGGCTTCCACTGGACCTTCCTGCCGCCCTTGATGCCCAGATCGTTCTCCTCGGCCTTGAGGCAGTTGTTCTGGCAGCCCGTGACCGTGCGCACACGCGCTCCGCAGCAGCCCGGCTCGACACCGTACTCGGCGAGCATCGCCTTCACGGCATCAGCGTCCTCGACATTGATGAAGGGAATCTCGATGGCCTGGCGGCTGGTCAGATGGATGTAGCCATGGCCGAAGGTGTCGGCCACCTTGGAAACGCCGATAAGCTGGCGTGAATCCAGATGCCCTGCCGTGATATGGAGGCGCAGCGAGTAGAAGCCTTTCTGCTTCTGCGCCATGAAGCCGCCCTTCTTGAGCGCGGCATTGTCGATCTTTGCCATGTCCTCTCTCCTCTCCAGCCGGAGCTGGTCATAGATTTCAGCATAGGCGCCCAGATGGGCTCTCCCCTACTACCTCTTTTCTATGTTTGGCTATCGCTTTGGCAGATTGCAGAATTCATTGTTTCCTATATAGAGACCCCTGTCAGCCACGCCCCCCCGGAAGAGACAGGCCGAGACCAGCTTGCGGAACATTGCAGCAGGAACAAAGGAGCTGCACCTCGGAGCGCCTCCAGACCCTGAGCATCCCGACCTCGGGGCATCGCCTTCTTCCTGTGTCTGGGAGCGCCGTCTGCCAGCAGCTGGTATGGACTGCCGGGCCGTCCGCTACAATGCAGGAGATAACCGCCGTCTTGCCGAGGAGCTCCATGCGCGTCATCAAGAGCATCAACAACAATGCCGCCATCTGCGTAGATGGCAAGGGACGCGAGCTCATCGCACTCGGAAATGGCATAGGCTTCGGTGCGATTCCTCGCGAGGTCCCGCTCTCCGACATCAAGCGCACCTTCTACGGCGTCGACCCCAAATACCTGGGACTCGTGAGCGAGCTTCCCGAAGATGTGCTTGAATTCGCGGCACAGCTGGCAGACCTTGCCCGTTCGGGACTTTCCTACGAGCTCTCGCCGAACCTGCCTGTCACGCTTGCCGACCATATCGCCTTTGCGATCAAGCGCGCCGAAGAGCATATGGTCGTCGAGATGCCGCTTGCCTTCGATGTGCAGCAGAGCTATCCGGCCGAGTACCGCATCGGCGAGATGGCAGTGCATGGCATCGAGCGCACCTTCAGCGTGCATCTTCCCCGTACGGAGGCTGTCGGCATCGCCCTCTCGATCGTGAACAGCGCCATCTCCGCAAGCGCCCATGACACGGAGCGGCAGAAGCAGACAGAGCGCCTCATCGAGGACAGCACGAAGATAGTGGAGAGGCGGCTCGGGATCGAGGTCGAGCGCAGCTCCTTCGACTATGCCCGCTTCGCGACCCATATGCGCTACCTGATAGGCCGGCTGATCTCTGGCGAGCATGCCTCTTCGGGCGCAGCTGCCCTGCTGCCGGAGCTTCTGGAGCGCTATCCGGAGGTGTCTTCCTGCGGCAATGCCGTCGCAGACTATCTCGGGCAGAATCTCATGAAGACGCTCGACGAGGAGGAGCGGGTCTATCTGATCCTGCATGTGAACCGCGTCTTCGAGCGTGAGACGGCAAAACGCCCCTAGCACCTGCCGTTCACGACAGAATTCCGACCGTTCGCTCTTTGGATCCCTTCAGTCTGCTTCTGGCTGCCCTATTCTCTCCCATGCATTGGGTGCTACGCACTGGACTTCGCTCCACGAGGCATTACCAAGGCTGGGACGCACAGATTCTGTGTGCCCTGCTGCTCTGGTATGGCTCGGGGGGCATTTTTTTGTATGCAGCTATCCTCCGGAGCCGGAGGAAGGCGCCTCCTCCAGAAGCCAGAGCAGATGGAGTATCTGGTCACGCTCTGATCTGGGAGGCACGAGATGACAGACAACGAACGCATTGCCGCAGAGGTCCTCGACGCTGTCGGCGGCAAGGACAACATCACAAGCATCGCGCACTGCATGACAAGGCTGAGGATCAACCTGAAGGACGAATCGGTCCCCGACGACGACAGGATCAAGGATATCAAGGGAGTGCTCGGCTGTCAGTGGTCGGGTGGCCAGTATCAGGTCATCATCGGCCAGAACGTTCCGAAGGTCTACGATGCAATCGTGAAGCTCGGCGTCTCTGCCGGCGGCTCCATCGACGAGAACCTCGATGACGACAAGCCAAAGGAGCCCTGGTCGGCAAAGCGCGCCGGACAGGCAATTCTCAACTATCTCTCGAAGACCATGATCGCTGCCATCCCTGTCATGATGGGCGCAGCAATGTTTCGCACCATCGCTGTCATCGCAGGACCAGGCATGCTCAATGTGTGGTCTGCCGACTCCGAGATCTACAACCTGTTCTACAACTGGATCTACGACGCCGGCTTCTACTTCATGCCGATATACCTCGGATACTCGGCAGCACAGCAGCTTGGCGCCTCGAAGATGCTCGGCATGATGATGGGAGGCATCCTCATCGCGCCTGATTTCGTGAACATCGTCACGGCTGCAGCCGATACCGGCCAGGCCTTCACATCGGTCTATGGCATACCTGCCATGCTCAATACCTACTCGAACACGGTGCTTCCGATCCTTCTCTGCATGCCCGTGCTCTGGCAGGTGGAAAAGTTCTTCAAGCGCGTGATTCCCGATATGCTCTCTACCGTCTTCGTGCCCTTCCTCACGATGTTCGTGATGGTTCCCGTCGGCCTCTGCGCACTCGCCCCGATCGGCTCTGTGCTCGGCAATGCATTCGGCGACCTCATGTTCTCGTTCGGCAACGTCGGCGGCATCGCGACCATCCTTGCTCTCACGATCATCGCTGCCCTCTGGGAGTTCTTGGTCATGACCGGCATGCATCAGGTGCTTCTCATGCTTGGCATCATGCAGCTTCTGACGCTCGGCTCCGATTCCTGTGTCATGGTTGCGGGCGGCATCGCTCAGTTCGCAACCTGGGGCATGGCATTCGGCGCCTTCCTCAGGCTCAAGGAGCCCGATGAGCGCGGCGCCAACCTCGGCTACTTCCTCTCGGGCATCCTCGGCGGCGTCACAGAGCCTGCGCTCTATGGCTGTGGTTTCAAGTACACGCACTGCTTTGCCGGCATGATCGCAGGCGGTGCTATCGGCGGTGCCCTTGCAGGCATCTTCCATGTCACGACCTATGTCCTCGGCGCCACCAACATCCTGGGTGTTGTCGGATTCGTTGCCGGAGGCACATTCAACATGGTGATGGGATGCATCGCCTCTGCTGTCGCCTTCATCGCTGCCGCTGCCATCTCCTACAGCTTCGGCTTCACGAAGGAGCAGCTTGCAGCCGACCGGCAGGCTGCAGAAGAAGCTGCTGCAAAGAAGGCAGCCCTCAAGGCATAAGATGGATGAGCAAGCAAGCAGAGAAAGGATGGTTGCACATGAAGCGTCTGCTTCTGAGAGCTGACGATCTGGGATACAGCTACGCCGTGAATCTCGGTATCGTCCGTGCCGTGAAGGATGGGGTCATACGCTCCGTGGGGCTCATGCCGAACATGCCGGAGGCCAAACGCGGGCTCTCCTGGCTCAGAAACAAAGACATCGCGATTGGCCAGCACACGAATGTCTGCCTCGGCACGCCGTGCGCAGACCCTGCGACGATTCCGAGCCTGGTGGACGAAGAGGGCCAGCTCAAGAGCAGCAGGACCTTCCGCCAGAGCTTCAAGGAAGGCATCGACTTCGTCGACTACGACGATGCGGTGCGCGAGATCGAGGCGCAGCATGCCCGCTTTGTCGAGCTTGTGGGCAGAGAGCCGGACTACTTCGAGGCACATGCCGTCATGTCGAAGACGCTGAACCAGGCAATCTCTGATGTGGCAGCAAAGCACCACCTGAGGGAGCAGAAGGCCTCCTTCGACCCCGCAAACCACGTACTCTGCGGTACGACCGAGGTCCGCATGTTCTGCGAGGACATGCTGCCAACCGAGCAGTACCATCCGGCAGACTTCATCCACCGCACGGCAGAGGGCCTCAAGGAAGGCGAGACCGGAGTCATGGTATTCCATCCAGGATATCTCGATGCCTACATCCTGGAACATTCCTCCCTCACACAGAACCGTACGAAAGAGGTCGATGCCCTGATCGATCCTGACCTCAGAGCCTGGCTCGAAGCGCAGGAAGACCTCGAGCTCATCGACTATCGGGATATCGCCTAGAGCGAGGCATCATCCTCAGCAGAAGGCAGCACTGCAGACAAGCAGGGCTGCCTTCTCGCTTTGTCCGAACATATCAATCAGACTGCCGTTTCTGCCTCGGCGTAAGCATGTAGCGCGCAGAGCGTCTGTCGCTCTGCTTCATCAGGACTCCGGCATCCGTCAGCTGCTGAAGTATTTCCCGTACGCGCCGGACGCTCAGGCCAAGGGCTCCGACAACCATGGAAGCACTGATTTCTTCATGCTCGTCGAAGAGTGCCCGTATTGCAGCCATCCTGTCGGCGGCTAATCGGCGGCTTATCGGAGATAGCCGCCGATAGACTGGCCTGGCGAATCCCCAGCCCCTGGAATGGCATACGGGAATTCGCGTACCGGCGTCTGTCATGACATCGGCAGGGCCGCAGTGTCACTCCTGGCATCGAGGGGCGCAGAAACACGTTGCTGCCATCTTCCTCGAACCCCAGCACAGCACAGATTTTGAAAGCACATGCCGCAACGTCGCCGCCCAGGATGGATGGACGGCCAAAAAGGCATGCCCTGAATCGGCGGCAGACACTCGCCTTCCGGCCAGGCCGCAGAAAAGATCTCAGGAGGGCATAGATCCGTCCCGCTTCTGCCAGGAGCGTTCTCCATCGCTGCTGTCTGTCCATGAGGCTGCAGGAGGTCTGAAGTCAGATGGCGGACTGATATGTAGATAGACTTGTCAAGTGGCAAAGGCAGGCCAGCCTCCGACTTCTCGGGGACCGGCCTGCCTTTTTCTATGGCCACCTCCCGCGCGACGGCGCCCAGGGCGTGTCTGGTTCGACG
>Ga0214925_100078_pt1 | contig 92369 bp, 95 predicted proteins | sample Stichaenrichment_FD_168299 | JGI IMG/M metagenome (GOLD analysis project Ga0214925, IMG submission 168299) | Xylose enriched microbial communities from anaerobic bioreactor in Madison, Wisconsin, United States - 63SRT | ecosystem: Engineered > Bioreactor > Anaerobic > Unclassified | place: USA... | reverse complement strand
GTTCATTAATATAGTAAGCAGGATTATCTTTTTGAACGATATAGTCGGTAGTTAGAGGTAAAATTGTTTGATCCATGTTATAATTTGTCATGTTGGATTGTCCTTTCGAGGATGATTTTTGAGTATCTGGTGTGACCGGTACTCTTTTTTTCTGTCATTATATCAAAAAAGCAGGTAGTTAAAAATCCTTGGATTTTTAACTACCTGCTTTTGAATTAAGGGACTTATGTCACAGCCTCCCTTTTTGTCGTTCTAAAACAATATAAGATCAGTTACTTAAACCCACAGCCTTCATACTGAAATTCCAAAGTTCACGTTGTGCCTGTTTATCATAAGATAATTTTGACGATGGCACCGGCTTGTCACTGCTGCGGTCGTAGTACTTAGCGGTTCCGTTAGCAAATTTTTCAGAACACACTAGGTCCGTAATCATCTTTCCAGACCCTTTAGCGGTGCCCATGATATTTGCAAACCGTCTAAAGACCGCCGGATTAAAATGTGGTCCGTGTTTCATCAGTCCAGTTTCTGGCATCAGTCCTGGATTGACGGTGTTAACGGTAATTTTTTTACCAGCAGCTTTTAATCTCTGATCCAGTTCATAACTGAACAAAATCAGACATAGTTTGGAAAACGAGTAGCTTTGACGATCCACCTGTCGATTCTTTCCTGGGTATGCCAAGGCTTCTGCACCAGGCCAGGCCACACCCTTTAACGGTGTATCATGGCGTTCGCTACTAACGGTGACGATTCGCCCATCAGGTGCCATTAATGGCAGTAACAGTTGTGTTAACAAAAAATGACCCAGATAGTTGGTTTCAAAAATATGGTTGAAGCCATCATCCGTTTGATGAACGTTTCTACTCCCCATCCCAGCATTGCAGATCAAGCTATAAAGCGGTATATCGAGTTTTTTAAACGACTCAACAAAGGCGCGAACTTTGCCCAATGAAGAGGTATCTAATTCAAGACAAATGATATTAGCGTCTGGAACAGCTTGCAAGATTTGTTGGCGGGCCGCTGTCGCCTTTTGCATGTTGCGGCAGGCCATGATAAGTTGGTAGTCCGCCCCTTTTGCTGCAATCTGTTTAGTTGTTTCAAACCCTAATCCAGAATTGGCACCGGTAATAATCACGGTTTTAGTCATGTTTTTTCTCCTTATCAGATATAAAAGCCCAATATTTCAGTAAATGTGACACTGAAAATATCGAGCTTCAAAAATACTTTGGTAAATTTAAGTTTTAAGCGATGGGTAATGGTGCCGGCAACTGTGGTCCCAACCCGCGTCGAGCCAAAATCCAATCGTCACCGCTCCACATCTCTGTCTTTTGACGGTTAGTTGAAAAGTCCCAATAGCTTTCCCGTTCAAATTCGATGACTTGCCCATTTGGTCCAAAACCGACCCATTCATAACTACCCGAGTCGACCAGGTTGGCGTACTTGGCCCACTCCAACGGAATCTTGACCGTTTTTCCGGCTGCATTCACATAGGTTCGTTCCTGACCCGTCAATAAGTGTGACTCTTCAAGCTGTTCCCGGTAATCAGGGTCAATCTCTTGCCAGACCCGCTCTGCTTTAGCGAAGGCCTGCTTTTCATTTGGCAGCGCCCCACTTAACGGCTGAGTCAGCGCGTTATAGGAATAGAGGTAACCCCCGTCACCATAAATAACAGTGACGTGTTCGCGGTTCAACGCTTCTTGGGGTAAATCGGCAGGCTGATATCGATTCAAATGAACCTGCTTGCCGTTTCGGGGAACTAACTTATCCACAACCACTTGATAATCTGCTGGTATCATTAAACTTGGATAGATGTGCCCTTCAATTATTAATGCTGGCATTAGTAGCCTTCTTTCTTTTTGAATTACTCAGCATCCAGTTGTGCAATTTGTTTGAGGATGGCGACAAAATCAGCTTGGCTTACCCGACCATCCGTTACAGACAAGCATTGACTTAGTACCTTTTCCTGCTCATCCAGTGCAGCTTTGATTTTGGGATACAAGGCTTCACCAGTCGCTGTCAGTTTAAGTTCATACCGTCGGCCATCCGTTGCTGACTGCCGTTTATCCACCAGCCCCATTTTAGCGAGCTTCGCAATTTCACGATTAACATTGCTTTGATGACGGCTGTCAGAGCGTACCAGCTGATCCTGTGTAATGCCAGGATCGTCGTGGAGTTTAAGGATGAAGAAGAATTGTGCCTGATTGACACCATACGGTTTTAACCGTTTTTCTAACACTCGAATGGCCATATTAGAAGCTGTATGCAGCTGTTTGCTGATTGTATTATCGTTTTTATCTGCAATCATGCAATCACCACCTAAGCATTGACAACGGCGAACTGCTGACGGATATGTTTAGGCGTTTCAATTTCATCTAACAAAGCAGCAGCGAAGTTTGCGAAGGATACTTCTTCTTTTCCATCGGCACTAGTAATAACTTCATCGTTACCTAGCTTATAGCTGGTCTTAGGTCCGTCAGCAAATTCAGTTGATGGCGTAATCACGGTCCAGTCCACGTCTTCAACCCATTTAATAAAGTCATATTCGTGATCTTGTTGAATCATACCATCAAGCCAAGGTTGGCCAGCGTACTTTTTAAGTGTGTCAGCAAGTAACGTTTCGCCGGTTTCATTGTGAAGAATGGAAGCACCAACAACAAACGCTAAACGAGTGCTGTCATCTTCCCTAAAGAAACTGACTAAGCGAGCGGCTAAATCCAAGTGTAAATATGGTTTGGTCGAAGCAAAAGCGTCAACGACAACATCATAGCCAGCTAAATCATCGTGAGTTAATGTCATGGCATCTTTTTCAACAATTGTGACGTCATTTCCCAGTAAGTTCTTAGCCTTTTCGCCATCACGAACGAGCGCTGTAACTTCATGTCCCCGGTTCATAGCTTCTCGAGTGACAACTTGACCAACGTTACCTGTAGCACCAATAATACCAATTTTCATAATAATCGTTCTCCTTTTTAGTTAAAACTTCTATTTAATTTCAATCTTCCTTACAACTAATCAATTCTGATTCAATCTCGCTTACAAATTAAACAATTTTTCAGCAGTACCGTGAGCGATTGCTTCCCGTTGCTCGTCCGTCACTTCGGCTTGTTCAAGAAATTCACGAACCGTTTTACCTGACTGAACGTATGGAAAGTCCTCTGACCACATGATGTGATCGGCGCCCATTTCAGTTAAAGCAAGCTGCATTTGTGGTGCAGTGAACATTCCCGATGGTGACAGGTAAACCTGGCGTCTGTAGTAATCCGAAAACTTCAGTGGTAAATCAGTAATAATCGGGCTGAAGCCATCGATGCGTTCCACAAACATTGGCAGAAATTCACCCCAGTGGCCAGTAGCTAACTTAACGTTGGGATACTTTTCTAACAAACCGGCCGTGATAATCCGCAATACCTGAATGCCAGCTTCCATGTGCCAGCCCCACATTGCACCAGCCATCATGGTTGCACCTAATGCTGAGTAAGCCTTGCTGTCATATAACATGGCCTTTTGATCGTTTGAAATGACACCGGGATGCAGATAAAGCGTGGTGCCAAGCTTGTCGGCAGCGGCGAAAATAGCTTCAAACTTGGAATCATCCAAGAACTGTCCGTTGATACTGCCGCTGATGATACCGCCCTTCATCCCTAATTTAGTCACGGCGTATTCTAATTCTTCAGCAGCTTTATCTGGCACGTTAGCTGGCAAAGTTGCTAACCCAGCAAACCGGTCTGGATACTTGCTGATGTTTTCAGCTAAGGTTTCGTTTTGATCATGGGCGCCAGAAACGGCGTATTGATCAGGCAGCACCTGTGGTGAATTACCAGCATCGGAAATCACTTGCATGTCAATGCCGTTCTTATCCATGTATGCAATCTTATTGCTGAAATCTACCAGGTCAGGTCTTAACTGATCCTGACGCGGGTTATTATTTTTGACTTCTGAGTACTTGTTGAACTGACTAATGTTTTGATCCGTATCGTAATGTTCTTCTACTGTAATAAGTTTCAAGCTAATCCTCCTGTAACTGCTCACCTATTTGTGAGCCAAACCTTTAAGTGAAATGAGTGTAGCACATTTATATGCACGTGCATAGTTTTATTTAAAATTTTTTCAGCCAACTACCTGTCGACTGTTCATCTTAAATCTTAAAACAATGTCGTTTAATTTTTGAACCAAAATGAGTATAGCATAAATATATGCGTGTGCATAGTTTTTCTCTCGACTTTTTTTAAATCCGTAAGTGTATACCCCCTATAAAGCCCATAAACACGGTATTTTTACCAAAAAAATAATCACCACCCCAATAAAGTGTGATGATTATCGTCAAAATGAGTTTTAATTTTTAAAACTAAAAATTAATCTGATTACCAGGCAACCTTACCGGCTTCTTGGGTAAAGGTCCCGTTAGCATCATTCTTAGGGTCACTAGCCATTTCGATTCCTCGACGGGCACCATCAGCAACTGATTGGGCACCGTGTTCCTCGAAGGCTTTCTTATTGAGCAAATCCGTTGCCGTCATGCCGGGGTCGACAGAGTTAACAGTTACACTAGTACTCTCAAGCTCCTTGGCAAAGGAAACGGTGATCCAGTTAACAGCACCCTTCGAAGCAGAGTAGGCAAATGAATTCAAGTGGTAGAATAAAGAACTCTTATCCATAGCGGCAGTCAATGAACCCATTTCACTGGAAACGTTCAGAATTTTACCAAACGGTGCCTTCTTCAATAATGGTAAAGCTGTGCGAACCATCGCTGTCGTACCAAAAAAGTTAGTATCAAAAACCTTCCGCAAAAATTCATCTGAGGTTTCGGATGGTTTCTTCGGTGCACCACCAGAAATACCGGCATTATTTAACAGAATATTTAGGTAACCAAACTTCTTGTCAATGGCAGCCATGGTGTTGTCAATAGTGCTTTGATCCGTGATGTCACAGTGAACCAGGTCAACAGCAATTCCTTCTGCACTCAGCTCTTCTTGAGTCTTTTTACCGGCATCCATGTCATAGGCACCGATGAAAATGTGCTGACCCTTTTTACCTAACTGTTCAGCATATTCGCGGCCAAGCCCTTTTTCTGCACCAGTAACCAACGTAACGATCGTATCTTTCGACATCCTCTATTCCTCCGTATCTTCTAGATTCACAAATTGCATTTAGATAAGCTAAATGCTACATTAAAATGTAATTACTAACATCGAAAAGAAGTGATCCTTTTGCAAGACTCTGTCAATTATCCAGCAACTACTGCGCTTTGGCGGATGACCAGTGGCTACCGAGCATTAGTCACCAAACAGTTGCGTCAAGTCGGTATTTATCCTGGCCAAGAAAATGTTTTGGTCGAATTATTAAACTACGGCGAGCTGTCACAAAACGACCTTGTCAAACGGTTGGTTGTGAATCATTCAACGATTGCCAAAACCGTTTCGCGACTAGTGTCATCTGGCTTGGTCTCGACGGTGAAATCAGCCGCAGATGGCCGAATTACCTTGGTCTCCTTAACGGATCAGGGTCAAATAACGGCCCAACAAGTTAAGCAAATCCTCGATCACGCGGAATCAACCTTGTTAAGGGGACTTTCCCAGAACGACCAGGAGGCCTTTGTTTCAATGGCCAATCAAATCAGCTCTAACCTTTCAACTGAAGCTAATGGTAAATAGTCGGTATTAGTCACTTCGGAATGGTTGCCGAACATGCTCACTTAATAACTTGTTACCCGAAAAAAACTTAATTTTGTTCTTGCGGTTTCTGGTCCAAATCTTTATCTATTAGCACTTACAATTTAGAGCTTATCACGAAAATATGTGGCTGGCAACACTTTTATGTAGTTGGCAACATATTTTACTGTTACCATTCCAAATCTACTATTGGTTCATCTTCTTCAGCAATCGCACAAATAATTCACCGGCAACACTTAACTGTCGATAAGCGTAAATTGCGGTTAATTTGGGTGCGACCATGTCTGTCTTAATGGTGACTAATTGCCCCGAATCCAGTGCATCTTGCACACAAAACGTTGGTAAAAAGGTTACCCCTAATCCCGAGATAGTGGAATTACGAATTGTTTCAATACTCCACAGTTCCATCTCTGGTCTTAAACGAATCCGCTTTTCGGTCAAATATTGATCAAATAATTCTAAATACCGCGCGTGTGGGTCATTCATCAAAGCACACACGTCCTTATCCTGATCAGGAGTAATGAAGTCCTCATCAGCCAGTTCTGGTGCGGCGACTAATGACAACGAATAATCTTTAATCATTCCTGTATGAATGGTGGCGGGATAATTGCGTACATCATAATGAATCGCAATATCAGCTTTGCCATCAACCATTTGTGAATAGATATCGTAGCAGTTTAACACTCGAATCACCAGTTCTACCCCCGGTGCTTGCTGCTTAAACTGTTTTAAAACACCCTGCATCTGGTAAGTCAGCAAAGTCTCTGGCACTGCTACAACTAAGCGACCCACTGGTTCATTTGTATGATCAGCAAAACGTTCAAGCACGGCAGCATCCGCCACCAATTGGTTGATCAACGGCATGGCCGCGGTACCTTGACTAGTTAACACCATTTTGCGCCCTACTTTAGCAAAAAGGCTGATGCCAAGCTGCGTTTCAACTTGCTGCACCTGGAAAGTAACCGTGGAAGGCGCGTAGTTTAGCAATGTCGCAGCTTTTTGAAAACTACCCGCAGTCTGAATCGCCTGGATTGTTTTTAAATATTTCAGATCCATATTAAAACCTCTTTATTTTAAATGTTTACTTCAATATTATTGAAATAATGGTTCAATCATTTCGACTAGACTGAACAATCAATCAACTATATACTAACAGACATTAGCAGAAATCAGGAGGTTTTTTATGCAAATCAAACCCTTTAAATCTAATCCTAACGTTGTCGCCGAATTAGTCGATTTAATCTTATACTGTCAAAATACAGAGGCTAGCTTGGGTATCACCATGGCAGAACAGCCCGATGTTTTCGAAATTCCCAATTATTATCAAAACCGCGGTGGTCAATTTTGGGTCAGTTTTGATACAGACGGTCACGTGGCAGGGTGTATTGGCCTTTTACGGATATCCGATACCACGGCCGTTTTGAAGAAATTCTTTGTTTACCCACAATTCAGGGGCCGTCCAGTTAGTTTGGGTTGGCAACTCTACCAAACTCTCCTAGAAGAAGCCAAACGCCGTGGGTTCCAACGATTAGTACTCGATACGCCAGAGGGCGAGCACCGTTCCCATCGTTTTTACGAACGACAAGGTTTTGTTCAATGTTCCTATGAAGACTTAGGTGTGGAATACGCCTTCCCAAATCGAGATAGTCGGTTTTACCAGTTGACGCTTTGATTTCCAACTAAAGAAAATAATAGTGTGCTTCGAAATATTAAATTACACTATTGTCCGTATCACCGAATCGTGCTATAACTATCTTTAATTTCACAAACAAAATTATCCAAAGAAGAGTAACCAGTGCCGCTGGCTTAAGAGAATCCGGTCGATGGAAAAGGATGTCAGTCATCTGGTGAAGATGAACTTTGTCACGATATCAACCTGTTCACGCAGGTTGATCGGTAGGAACCGTTAGCTTCCCTGGTATTGATTCTATTGGTACCGATGAGGCATTATTTTTGATAGTGCGAAATTGGGTGGCATCACGGCGCATTCGTCCCTTGTTTATGGGGACGAATGCTTTTTTTGTGAAAAAATTAAAAAGGAGTGTTGTGTTATGAAATTTGTGATTGATCCAAAGGTACTTGAACTAGGCGTCACTATTCGGGGTGTTGAAATTACCGGTGTGAATAATCAGCAGTATCCTACACCATTAACTGATTATATTCAGACTGAAATCAACCAGGCTCTGGAAGGACTCGACCGCGATCAAATTAAAACTGACCCCATCATTCAAGGTTTTTGGGATTTGCACAAAGCTGTTCATTTACCAAAACGAAACAACACGCCGGCACCCGCAACGTTACTCAAATTAATTTTAAAACGTGGTGCCCTCGCCTCAATCAATCCAATCGTAGACCTCTATAACTTGATTTCCATTCAAAGCCGACTTGCTTTAGGCGCTCACGATATTGATCACATTGACGGCAACGTTAATTTACGACTTACGGATGGCACTGAAAAATTTGTACCGATTGGCGCAGATAATCAACCTGAACCAGTCAAAGCAAACGAATACGGCTACATTGACGACAGTAACGAGATCATTTGCCATCTAGAAACGCGCCAAGTGGAGAAAACCAAGGTCACACCTGATACCAATCACGTTTTCTACATCGTTCAAGGCAATCAAAATACCACCCAAGACTACGTTGACCAAACCGCTCAACGAGTGATTGATTTGACAACTAAGTATTTGGGTGGCGAAGGCCAGTTTCTTAATTAAAATTCAACCACAACTTTGCCTCGAGTTTTGCCATGGGCAACCAGCTCCAAGGCATTGTTGATATGGTCAATGTCAAAAACATGCTCATCAATTGTCGGTACAATTTGGTTTTCTGCCACTATTTTTGTGACCTTTTTGAGTTGCTGACCATCAGAGCGAACAAAGATAAACCGGTAAAGGCTATCATGTTTGCGAGCAATCTGGTCTAACTTTTTGCCAGCTAAACTAAACAAAATGGTTTTCCAAAATGGCAATCCTCTTGATACCGCAAAATGTTTATTCGGCCCAGCAACCAAGCTTAAGATTCGGCCACCCGGTTTCAAAATGGACACTTCTCGTTCAATTTCCTGTGCGCCACGAGTATCAATAATATAATCAATGTCGCTGAGAACTGTCCAATAATCTTCCTTTCTATAGTCTAGGTATTGGTCAGCCCCTAAAGCAACAATGCGCTCTCTGGCATCTGAGTTACCGGAAACAATGACTTTTAACCCCATTTGCTTAGCAAGTGGCACTGCCATTTGGCCAAAACTGCCGGAACCCCCTGGGATAAAGACAGTTTTATTCGGTTGGGCTTCTAACTCTTCCGTTAACCCTTGATAGGCAGTTAGCCCAGTCAACGGTACAGCAGCTGCCTGTTTTAAGGATAAGTTTTGGGGTATATACCAAATAGCATCTTGATCAACGGCAACATATTCCGCAAACCCACCTATTTTATCAAGAGGTAAACGTGAATAAACTTCATCACCCACTTTAAAACTCGTGACTTGACTTCCTGTTTCTTCAATCACACCTGAAATTTCGTTACCCAACGTTAGTGGCATTCGATAATTTTGAATTAATCTCACGCTACCATTGATATTCATCAAATCCACGGGATTAACCGCGGCGTACTTGACTTTGATCAAGACCTCATCGGGAGCTGGTTGGGGCTCGGGAATGTCATTGACTTGAACATTAAGTGATTTGGAATATTTATTGATTTGTGCGACTTTCATACTTCGGTTTCCTTCCATGGTAGTGATTGTATCGTGTATTTAATGACGGAATCGACTGTCTGATTATCTATTCGAGATTGGACTCTGATGCCAATTAACGCATTTTGCAAGGTAGTTGCTAACGCGGATACTTCGACATTGGGTAGCAACTCGGACTGAAAACGACGCAGAATTTGAGTCAAAACCCTTTTCTCAGATTCAAAATATTGGCCGACCAGTTTCCTAACCTCTGAATCAACGGATCCTAACTCAGTGGCTGAGTTCACTATTAGGCACCCTTTGAGAGTTGTGTCCGTATGATGAGCATACACGTTAAAAATGGTTCTAAGGGCATCCTCCAGATTAGTCGTTGAAGTAAGTTTCGCCTTAATTTCAGCTTTCGTCATGTCGTAGTAGGCTTGCAGGGCCAAAAGGAAAAGACGGTGCTTATCACCAAATGTATCGTATATGCTCTGTCGATTGATTCCCATTTCATTAACCAGGGTGCTCATCGAGGTACCATCGTACCCTTGTCGCCAAAATAAGTAGACCGCCTGCTTAATGACGGTTTCTTGATCAAACGCTTTTGTTCTCATTGGAAATTACCTCTTTTTGGAATGCTCGTTCCAGTATAGAATAAATAAAATTCATTTACAATCCCAATTCTTGCGACTACTCTAAAGACTAAGTTTCAAAAGTGATGTAAAATAAGAGCCTTGAACCAAATAACTCGAAAATTACTGGTGGCGTAGACATGACAGACAAACGAATCATCAAAACAGAACGAGACATTAAACAAAGTTTCTTAATCCTACTAAAAACAACTCCATTTCAAAAAATCACTGTCAATCAGATTTGCGAGGCTGCACTGGTTTCACGATCAACTTTTTACGAACATTTTCAGGACAAATATGATTTGCTGGGACAATTGGTAAATCAATATGCCCTACTCTATCAGCAATTAATCGAACAACGAGCCACCCAGATTATCAACCAAGACGAACACGTGCTATCAATCCCAGAAATTGCCAGAACTTTGCAGAAACATCGCGATGCATTGAACGTGCTGCTCAACATTCACGAAGAAAACTATGATCTGCTCGTCCATTGGGAACAAAGTTTAAGCAAAACCTGGCACCGGCTTAACCATCACTATGGTGCTAACAAGAACGCACCCGCTGATTTTGTCTCTAATTTAGAATCATCCATTGTACTCAATTACATTCGCTGGTCACTTAAAAATGGCATGAACGATGACGCAGCTGCTTTAAGTGAACGTATGATTCAAAGTATTTACAGTGATTCAAAAGGTCAATCAACAGCTTCTAAGTAATTAATTTGGGGTCAATCGACCGTTATCCTACTTTTATACGCATATTGTCCGTTATCGGACGGTGTGCGTTTTTTTGCAGATTGAGGCCTCCCTTAAAGTGATTCATACTAATTGTTGTAATGAAAACATAGGGGAGGAATTTTTATGAATAAATGGTTCAAAAATCCGTTTGCTTACTTAGCACTGCTCATACCCGCTTTAATCGGTGGGTTCTTTGTTTTAGGAGGCGTGCCAGGGTTTAGTAAACTACCAACGTCAACCGATCAGCTGAGAATCACGATTGTGGATCAGGATAAAACCGCGATTACCAAAAGCATTAGGAATGGTTTAAAAGATAACGTGCCCTTTAAACACGTCACTATTTCCAGCAATCTATCCGCTGCTAAGTCTCGGCTGTCAGACCGGACCGATGCCATGACTGTTCAGCTTCCAGCGGGCTTTACAAAGGACGTCGAGGCTGGTAAAAACCCGAAGCTTAACTTCTACGTCAGTGATTCTAACGGATTGTTGCAAAATAACGTTACCCGCTCAGTCATCAGCGCCGTTCAAGGTAAAATTGCCACCGAATTGACAACGGCAAGAACAACGGGTGCCATGGCTAAGCAAATGGCACCACAAATTGCTAAACAAGTTGCAGCCAAGGCACAGGCCAACGATGCTAAACAGCAGGCATCTGCAGCAAAACAAGGTGCTCAAATGAATCCCGCTGCAGCAAAGCAAATGCAACAGAAGCTGCAGCAACAGGTTAAACAAACCGTTGCAAAGCAGACTCAGTTACAGGCCCAAAAGGCTGCTCAAAAATTGTCCGCAACACCTGATACTCACACCACCCATCTGCACAAAATTGGCGGGAATTATCAGTATCAAATGGGACCAATGTTCTTGAACATGGGTTTCTACTTGGGTCTCATGATCATGAGCATCATTTTAACCCTGATGTTCATGGGCGCTCGCTATGCCATGGGTAAATGGCCCGCTTTCTTAATGGCACAAATCAACGGTGTTTTAGCAACCGTGATTGGTCCCTTGGTTACCGTTTCATTACTAAGATGCTTCATTCAATTTAACGGTGGCACTTTCATGTCTCTGTTAGGAAGTGAATGGTTGTTTGGACTAGGTGCCTTTGAGCTCTCCTTCTCCTTAGCCCTGCTATTAGGTGGTCTCCCGTCATTTTTGATTCAATTACCACTCATGGTCTCACAGACGATTGCTGGTGGCGCCATTATTCCACGCCAAGCCATGAACTCATTTTATCAGTGGCTGAGTTATCACACCCCCATGTATCAAGGAGTCTACATGACCTTCAACTCGTTGTACGGTGGTGGCAACGGCAGTGCGTATAGTACAACGCTGTGGTTAATCGTAGTTGTTGGCTTAATCATCACTATTCTGGCAGCAGCAATTGGCTATCGTGGGAAGGAACCGCGTGGCTTTTCTAGATGGATCAGTTTTAACTAGTTTAACAATTTAAATAATAGGTATTAAAAAAATCCCGTTTGACGACGGGATTTTTTGTTTCATTCTCTTTGATAAGCCATTCACCAACAACTAATTCTGTTATAATATTTGTGAAAGATGACTGGTCGCTCATGACAAACATTGAGGGTGGTTCTTATGACTTCTAACAAATATTTTGCTGCTGATTTCGTCCAACAAGTTGCTGTGCTGAATTTGGTCATCACAAACCACATTACAGAGATACTAGCGCCATATGAAGTCAATGCATCTAATTACTTCTACGTGATGAAAATCAGTGAAAATCCTGGTATTACTAGGAGTGACTTTAATCAATTAGTTCATTTAAATCATAGTTCCATCACCCGAGCAGTAAATCACTTGATTGAAAAGGGATTGATCAAACAATCAATTAACCCTAGAGACAAGCGTGGTACTCAATTATTCTTAACTGATAAGGGAATCCAACTAAACCGCGAAATTACACAAAAAATCAGCGAGTTAAATGCAAATCTAATGACCCGTCTAGAACCGCAGCAACAAACTATTTTTAGCAATATTGTTAGGTTACGTCAATCTATTGAACGAGATTATCCAGAATAGAAAAATCAATTTAACCTTCAACACATCACTACCCTAACCGCAATAAATAGCCTACTCAGATTCACCCAATTAATGAAGTTTGATAAGTGCATTTGCACTTAATTTATGCTACTATTTTGGTGAGAATTGTAGGTTGTTTTTAATGTGTTTAACCAACGTTTACCGGTAGTCTATTGTATATGATCAAAAAATGATTATACGTACACGTTAAACGTCATTTTTAAGAGAGGAATTTTTGTATGGCCAACAAACGCATAAGAAAAAAGAAATTGAAAAAAGCGATTAGTGAAGGATCGCCCCAAACTGTTAAAGATGCCTTAACTGCATATGTGGATCCGCAAACATTTGATTCGAAAAGTGATTTCACAACGTATTTGAATTCATTAGTGACTGATTCTAAATAAGTGAATTGTTTTTAAGGGGTGTTAAGAATGCCAAACCGATTTAATCTCGTTCGCTACTACCATGAAACAGCTCGTGCTGATATTTTGCGTAAAACCATGCCCTACTACCAGATCAGTTCCGATAAAATAGCACAGCAATTAGGTATCAGTACGCAGCAAGTATTAGAATTGCTGTCCCATAAGCGTTGTCTAACGACTGAAATGGCTCGACGCATTGAATCACGTTCAGGTTTGTCAGCAGACTTATTACTGAAACTGGATGCTGATTATCAAAGAAATCCTTCTAACTAAGGTCATGTCTACTAGAGACAAATTAAAAGAATGCTAACATTTCAAACGTCAAATTCCATTATTGGCGTTTTTTTCTTTTAAAATAAAGCATTGCGAGAACAATATTATTCACCGAATTATTTTTTCAATCAAAAAAGCCAATCCATTTTGGACTGACTTCTGAAGCCACTATTATTTGCTAAAATAAATTGTGTACAATTGCTTGCCAAGTTGCTGCATTGCGCCTATTTGTTTACTTTCATTGCCATGCTGTGAAAGCACAACAACCACAAAGGCCTGGTTACCTTTTTTAACGATAGCAGCATCATTTTGAACCCCATAGTCTGGAAATTCACCAGTCTTGTTGAAGACAGTTGCTTTCTGGTTGATTAAAGCTGGCAGTTTGCTTTGATTAGCGTTATATCTCAGTAACTGCAACATTTCTGCGTCATAGGGATCACCCAATACTGAATGTTGCTCCAATTTTACTAGCAGATTACCAACATCCTTCACGGAAGTCATATTATCTTTTCCATTCTTCAAAGACTGATAGTCCAGCATCTTCCGCTGTAGCTGTGTGTCACTGCAACCCAGCCGTTTGATTTCATTATTAATCACGTTCAAACCGCCTAGGCGATCAATCAAAACATTTGTCGCTGTATTATCGCTATTTCGGATCATTAAAGTCAACAGCCGAATAAGTGAAAGCTGATTAACATTTTGATGAGCCAATTCACCGGTACCACCCACCTGATCAGTTTTAGGAATTGAAACTTCTTGATTGAGCGTTAATCGACCAGATTTTATTTGTCGAAAAGCTTCAACCATGATGAATAACTTAATGACACTGGCAGACCTCTGCGACCGATTATGCACCATGACAGGTTGTTTGTTTCTTAAATCAACAGCATAAACTGAGGTCTGGCCAGAAGCTGACGCAATACATCTTTCTTCACTTAATCGGATATCGTGTTGAACTAAATCTGTTCTAGAATTAGTTTTACGCTCAGCAACCGAATGTTTCACCTGATTCGTACTCGGCTTAACTTGGCTGGTCGGCTTTGACGATGAAGTTTGATTTGCTGGATGGTTTGTTTTTGAGCAACCGCTCATTACAGCTAACCCCAATAGCAAGGAAACAGCAACTCTACTGAACCCAAACTTCATTAACCAAATCCCCTTTGTAAGGTTTTCCATCAGTTAAAACAGCTCCGCCATCATAAGAAGTATAGCCATAATAGGTTTCATTTTCGCCGTTACTCCAAGTAACATCAATCTTAACGTTAGCGTTAATTGATTTGGTATCATTGGTACCAGAAGTTACATCATACGAAAGAATACCACTCTGATTGGTTGAAGAAATAGTTGCAACACCATGAAAGCTAGTGCCATCATTATTTTCCTGAACAACCGTACCATCTGAATCAATGACTAAATCACTTTGTTGACGATTGGAATCATAATTATAAAATGAATAGTCTCCGACAAATTTAGAATAGTCTGAAAAACTATCATTGGTATTCAAACTAGTTGACCCGTTATTTGCTGCTGCTTGATTTTGCTTTTTCCCCTGCTTTAACAGAAAAGCATCATTGCTCTTTTGAATTTGAAAATATTCAGATTTAAGTGAACTAAACCCCTTTTTACTTAAGTCAGTAATCTGGATGCCATTCAATGCTTTGTTGGAATCCTGATAATGACCATCTTCGTTCAAATTACGAGCCGTCTTGATAATTCCTTCATCTTCAGAAATTTTACTTTGGTTTTTACTAGAACTACTTGCACTTGAACTCGCCTGAGAACTTCCGCAACCCGCTAATCCTAACGTTACCACAGTAAATAAACTCAATAAAACTGGAATTTTTTTCATGACTCTGCCCCTTAGAATAGCTAATATATTTATAACTCTTACTAATCTTCATTATAAGCTAGTAATTTTGTTAAGACAATTTGATTTATCAAATTAATCATTTCATTTTCGTCACCAGTGATGTTAGTTGAAACACGGTTCTAATACGAGCCACCCTTGCACCCACATCACTAAACCATTAAACTATTTCACGATTGATCCTCGTAAATCCAAACCAAGGTGAAATAACTCATGAATAAGCCGCAACTCGTTCAACTCAATGCCGATATTGGCGATTATCTGAAACTCGGTGCATGTACTGCCGTAATGTCGCAACCCATTTTGAGCTACGCGTTAACCACTCATCCTAGTGCTGGCGTCCAACTTGGAATTGGCATTTTGTACAATTTGGTTAAATACACTGCGCCAGCCTTTATTTTTGGCATCCTCTACACAACAACTCGTACGACCATTAATAACCGTAATCTGACATATCATCAATACCTGAAAAACACCTGGCACGCACTGTTCATACCGACAATTTGGTGGACATTGATTTATTTACTGGTCATGCCACAAATGCAGCAAGTTAATCACTACCATAATCTTGGCACTTTTCTGTGGCAATTCATCAACGGTAACGCTGCTCCTCATCTGTGGTATAACACCATGATGCTGCAATTTATCATTTTGATGCCACTATTCTGGACCCTCGGACGCTGGTGCGGGCAGAATGCAAAACGTGGCATATTGACGGCTGGCAGTACCGTCATGATTGCCGGTCTGTGGTTATGGTTCTACGACACGCAGGTATTTAACGGTCCCCATGCCACTGACTGGTGCCACTGACTGGTGCCACTGACTGGTACTTATTTGACCGCTTATTTATCAGTTTTTTGCTTTATGGTATCTTCGGGATGCTCGCATGGCAATACCGCCAAGCGTTCAACCGTTTCATCACGAAATCGTGGCCAGCAATTATGGTTGTTTTCGTGGTGACACTCTGGTGGACTAATCATGAATTATTCAGTTATGGCTTCCCAATCAAACTAAGTAATGCCCCCTACTACAAACCGTCAATGACGATCTATGACCTAGCAGTCATTGGTTTATTCGCTGCACTGTGTCTGCATCAGGTAAAATCCAACCGCCCCTTCACAAACTTCGTGCATCAATTTGCTGGTTTTGCCTACAAGGCATACTTGTCCAACGTCTTTTGGTCTGAATGTCTGTGGCTATTATTTGGTAAAACTTTGACAACCGTTTCTCCCTTAATGGGCATTCTGGTTGTTTATATGTTAACTTGGTGCCTGTCCTTTGGCTCAGCGTTTGGTATTCATGCGATTTGGGTTCGACTCAAGAATCATAATTAAAAATAGCGTTGCGGAAGTTCTGAAATAGAGCATCCGCAACGCTATTTTGTACCTAAAATCTGACACTGCCATGGCTTCTCAAAAAGTCGGCCAACACTTTAAGCAATGTATAAGATACATAAGATTCAGTCACAATGACTGGTGCGCCAATAGCTTAAGTGTTAACTTGATACAGATCAAATTTTCCGATTACAGTTACCAATACTAATGGCATGTAAGTCAGAAAAAGACCAAAATTTCAAAAATTGAGTTACTAAAAAGGTGATGTCATGCTCAAACGCTTTCCAAAATTGCTCAGTCTCGTCTGGATGATTGTATTATTCATTCTTCCTCTCCCGTTAGTACTGACTTTGGCAGCAGGTTTACCAGGTCAATTTACTAGTGGCGGTCTCGCTATCCAAGCTGGTTCCATCGCTTACGTTTGGTTCTTAATCGCTATCTATCTGGCAACCAGGCCACACTGGCTAGATCGTTTGATTGGCCTACCAAGTGTCTACATGGTGCACGGCTGCCTTAGTATTTTCGCTATTATCCTGGCTTTCCTTCATAAAATGGGAACTCACTCCGGTGGTATGGTCAGAACGACAGGCGACATTGCCCTCATCTTATTCATCGGCTTGATGATGTACTCATTAGTATTCATGGCCGGATGGCTCACAGATAAGGTGCCTGCTTTATCACATCTCAAACATTGGCTGGAGCATACCTTCAAACATGAATTTTCAGTTTGGTTGCACCGTCTCAATCTAATTGCAGTCGTTCTCGTGTTCATCCACGTGCAGCTCATTGGCTATATCACGGCAATCCATCCGTATATGTGGTGGTTTGACGGTTACACAGCAGTAGTCGCACTAGCTTATCTCTACGCTAAGCTTCGCGATACTTGGTGGCTATCACGTGGTAAGCTTACTTCAAAACGTGAACTGGCACCGAACTTCTTCGAATTTACTTTTAGTTTAAAGTCACGCCATCAACTAACGGTTAAACCCGGGGATTACGTCTTTATTAGCTTCCCTGATTATGCGGGATTACGTGAACTGCATCCGTTCTCCGTGGTCAATGCTGTTCTTGATAATCAGTTAGTGCTGGCCATTCGTGGTGACGGTGACTTTACCCAATCTGTGCAAACCCTGCCACTGAATGCCGAAGCACACCTCACTGGCGGTTTTGGCCTCTTCAATACCATGATTGCTAAACATCCAGCAAAACCATTAGTGCTCGTAGCAGGTGGGTCGGGTGTTGTTCCTATGCTGGCACTAGTCCAGGCTTACCCACAATTACCAATCACACTGTACTATTCAGCTCATCGCCCCACTGATTTGATCTACGTACCACAGCTAAAGGCACTCGCTGCTCAACGCTCAACGTTGACTATACACATTCAGACCGGTCGCTTCGATGTTACCAAAGCAGTTTCGTCGATAACGCCAATATCTGCATTGTACCTACTTTCTGGTCCAGCACGCATGGGGCAAGCTTGGCAGCATGCTTTGACACAAGCGGGAGTATCCCACGAAAACATGTATTACGAACAATTCAGTTGGTAAACCATACAAAGACTCCTCACTGTGATCATTAATCACGATGGGGAGTCTTTTATGTGGTCATCAAAATGCCGAAAAGTACGCCGTTACCTTGATACTTCTGACGTTGATTTAGTCAGATAGCCATCTTTCATTTCGTACAACCGATCCGCCGAATCAACCAAACGGCCATCGTGAGTCACCACCACGACAGCCTTATGGTGCTTAACAGCAAGGTCTTTCAAGAGCTTACCGATAACAGCCACTCGTGTGCTATCCAATGCAGCTGTCGGTTCATCTGCCAAAATGATCGCTGGATCTGGGTAAAGTGCGCGCGCAATCGCCACTCGCTGCTGCTGACCGCCTGATAATTCACTGGGATATTTGTTCAAAAGATCTTTTATCCCTAACGTTTCAAGAACATCCGTTAACGCTTCACGAGAGAGATTACCCTGAGGCTTGATCTTATCGACTAACTTAAACTGGTCAGCCACAGTGAGATACGGTAATAAATGATAAGCTTGCAACACAAACCCAATTGAATCCAGTCGTAAAGCATCGCGTTCCTTCTTAGAGCGTTCGTTATAGCTGATGCCATTTACTTCTACTGTTCCCGACGTGGGCGTTAATAAGCCACCAACAATTGATAGAAACGTACTCTTACCGGATCCCGATGGTCCCATAATCAGACTTAAAGTACCAGGTTCAGCCTCAAAGTTGACATCATGGAGCACATGGACCTCTGCGGTACCTGTCCCAAAAATCTGATTAACGTTTTTAACTGAAAATGAACTCATTCATTTAACCTCCAATAACGGAAACGGGATCAACACTAACAACGGATTTGATTGGAATCAAGCCGCCAATCATGGCCATGACGAGTAACCCCACACCAACGCCTCCAAGCACCGGTATGTCAAAAGCCATGGGAACATTTGCTGGAATTATCCAAGCAGTGATAACCGTAAATAATGTGGCTACGATTAACCCACTCACCACTAGTAAGACAGATTGTGAGATTGTTGCACCAACAAGCACTTTACTTGGCACCCCTTGAGCACGCAAAACAGCGTAATTAGGCAGTTTTTGCATGGTCAAGATATATAGGAACACCGCAATGATAATCAGCGAAATGACCATTAAAAAACCAATCATCAAAATAAAGGTACTGTTCTGAGCCTGGTAACCGGGCAGTTTATCGACAACTTGCTGCTTGGTATAAGTCTTTGCACCGTTAGCATTATTTTTATAATTCGCATCCCTAGAGACAACCGCAGACCCAACTGGTCCTACGGTAATCGCCCGTAAACTCTTCCAATCGTTCATCTGTCCGTAAACAACTGGTGCAATATTTAATTTAGCGTTTTTAATGAAGCCAACGATCATATATTTATGATTGTCACCATTAAGTTTGAACTGACTACCAAGTTTGTAGCCCTCTTGCTTAAACGCCGTATCGACGACTAGCTCATGACTGTTAGTCACACGATGACCGTCTACAAGATTGAGATTTTGATAAACGAATTGATTGTTATTCAAGCCTAAAAATACCGCTGAAAGCTGCTTATGACTCTTAGCCTTAGCAACCACCGAGGTTTCACCAATTAATGCTTCTTGCTTGCTCAGATGGCCAACTTGTTTTTTTGTCAGAAATGATTGCCGCATGTCTACATTGGCATTTGAATTTAACGTGATCTGCTTGGCATCCCACGAATTGATGGCGTCCGTATTCTGCTGGGCCAAGCCAAGAGCTAAACTGGTTAGAATAAAGATGAGGTACCCGATTAACACAATCATGGCAACAATCAAACCTGACCGGAACTTTTCTTTCTTAATTTCTTTAAGGGCTAAAAACAAAATCTTTCTCCTTCACTATTTAACGTTTTGTAAAACGACACGTAACTGTTTGATACGTTCGTCCATACTCTCTGGATCCAGCACAACATCACGCACTGTTTGGTGGTATAAAGCCGTAATCGCCCACTCTTTTGCACTATCAGCATCTGACGGAATTGTCGTGGGCCTTCTGCCAAGAAAGCCTTCATTGTATTGATAGTGCAACTTGATCAATTGGCGGTAACCCGCCTCGTCAGCCTCTAAGATAAACTTGCGAATAGAATTAACATATTCATCAATATTATCTAGCGTTGGTCGCTTCGGCATCGTTCGATGAATTTCAACCATGGCAACACCAAATAAATAGCGATAAGCGTCAGTTAAATCATCGAAATACTTGTAAAAAGCTCCTCGCGCAATGTTCGCGTCTTTCACGATACGTGCTACCTGGGCATCAGCCAGCGGGTAATGTGAAAATTCGTTCAATAGTGCCTGACGAATTCGACTCTGTTTTTCTACTGGTAAATGTTCAAACGTTGCTGAAACCATGATGGATTCCTCTCTTTCCAGAATAAGTGACACCGTGTCACCCTCATCGACTAGATTAGTATAGCAGATAGTGACACGGTGTCAATATTTTTTTAGTCGATATCCACTTGTTATGGATTCATTTAAAGAATTTAACGACAGCGCAAAATGGTGTGGATCAACACAGTCTCCTGATAGGATTTACATCATCTTTCTCACCGGTTAAACACAATACTTCCTAAATAATTCAAATCGATTATTGCACTTATTTATATGATAAATTATATAATATATAGAGCATAAGATAATTTTCGAGTTGTACTGTAACTCTAACGGTAACCCGTAACAAGAGGAAAATTAAGTAAAGAAGGTAATTGAATGGCCGAACAATTGTCATTATTAAACAGCGCGACTAGCTCAAAGAATGATAGCCAACCAACCCACCAATCGCTAAAAAACGTTCAGCCGTTAGCGTATCGGATGCGCCCACGAAAAATTGAAGAAGTAATCGGTCAAACGGATTTAATAGGTGATGGGAAGCCAATCTCTATGATGGTAGCCGCTAACACACTGAGCTCGATGCTGTTATATGGACCACCTGGTATTGGTAAAACTTCGATCGCACAAGCCTTAGCTGGCAGTACTAATCGACGGTTTATCTACTTTAACGCCGCCAATGGGACTAAAGCTGACCTGCAAAACGCACTAGCTGTGGCTAATACCGAACCAATTGTCTTATTTGTGGACGAAATCCACCGGTTAGATCATCCGAAAGTAGATCTTTTATTGGCATCCGTAGAAGATGGTTCCGTCACTCTAATCGGTGCCACTACTGAAAATCCGTTCATTAACCTGCCCCTGCATTACGCAGCCGGATGGTCATTTATGAATTAAAACCACTGACTAAAGATGAGATCTTAACCGGCTTAAAACAGGCACTAAACGATTCTGACCGTGGCTTAGGAAAATACGAAACTGCTAAAAAAATCGGTGACTCTAAATTGACTTATTTAGCTGATCGTACCAACGGTGATCTTCGTTTGGCCTTATCTTCACTAGAGATTTTGGTTAAATCTGGCGTACCATTTGACGAAGAACACATCGATGCTACCCTAGGTGCTGGTGCTTCAAAAATCGATAACGGTGAAGACGGCCATTATGACACGATTGCTTGGTACTGCGAAGCCATTAAAAGTTCTGATGTAAATGCTGCTTTATTAGCCTTGGGCGTACTACTAAATGGCAATGATATGGAATCGGCCATTCGTCGGATTGAAGTCGGCCTGTTTGAAGACATCGGCGTAGCTAACATTGACTTATGGGCTCCTGTCATTGATGCGCTACAGGTCGCTAGAGATGTGGGATTACCGAAAGCGCAATCTGTCTTGTCCGCTGTAACCGTCGCAATGTCTCTGTCACCCAAGGCTAACGCCTCAACAAAAGCCATTGAATTTGCTCGGGAAGATGCTGCCAAGGACGACTGGCAACAGCCTGATATGACTCGTGATATGCACTACAAAGGTGCACTGAGTTTGGGCCACGGTGTAGGCTTTGTCTCTGCTCACCAATTTCCAGAACACTTCTGGGGTAAAGGTTTAATGCCTAAGGGGATGGAAAACAAGACCTACTACCGGCCGGACACTAAAGCTGAAGCTAAGTTTCGACAGATTAACGATGGTTTACGTGCAAAGATGTATCCTAATACGCCGAAAACTAAGCCTTTGTCATCAGATGAACGGGGCTGTGGACCGAAAAAATAATACTTGTATATATAATCTAAGAAACTGAATCGTTTTTGTTGAACTAGGCAGCTGTTATCTCTTTGTAGTTTGGGATGATGAGCTGTCTAGTTTTGTTTTGATTACTTCTAACAAACTTTGTCAGAAATAAAGCTTGACATTTACTAAACGAAACGGTTTCGTATCGTTGAAAGGTGGCAAACAATATGGTTCAATCCGCTGGCCAAGTGGTTACGGATCACCAGCATCCTCAAGGTAAAACGGTGCTCCGGTTCGGCCTCAAGGATCTGGTGACGAACCGGTTTTCGAAGAAGAACTAGCAGCGATAGTTTACTTTTGTGTTTAAAGCTAATCTCCCTTTTACTAACTTTCAACCTTTAGAAAATTATTATAACTTGACCAATAATCTTTAATAATAGTCTACGTCTCTAAAAAATTTTATTATTAATTTAAATAACTTACAATTTGTAAGTTTTGCCGCCCATATCATGTTATAATAATCACAAATGAATGGAGGGATTATTCATGGCGTATTCATTTCTGGATACTTTCAAATTTCCTAACAAAGACATTACGTTGAAAAATCGGGTCGTGATTCCACCTTTGACTGAATGCATGGCATTTCACGATGGTAACGTCACCGAAGACGAAATCGATTATTATCGTAAACACTCTGGTGGTGTCGGACTTTATATCACCGCTGTTGCCAACGTTAATGAGGAAGGTAAAGGATTTGAAGGTGAACTCAGTGTTGCCGACGATAAGTTCATCCCTGGGTTGCATAAGTTGGCTTCGGCAATCAAGCAAAACGGCACTAAAGCGGTCTTACAGATTTTTAGTGCTGGCCGGATGAGTTCATCATCCGTTCTTCGAGGTAAGCAACCCGTTAGTGCCAGTGCAATTGCGGCAGCTCGAGCAGGTTCCGAGCAGCCCCGCGCATTATCTGCCGAAGAAGTTGAACAGACTATTGTTGATTTTGGTGAAGCTGCTCGTCGGGCCATTCAAGCCGGTTTCGACGGCGTGGAAATTCACGGTGCCAACACTTATCTGATTCAGCAATTCTTCTCCCCTAACTCGAATCAACGAACCGACGAATGGGGCGGCACGCTTGAAAAACGCATGAAATTCCCACTAGCAGTGATTAAATCAGTTAACGAGGCGGTCAATAAATATGCTGATAAGCCATTTATCGTAGGCTACCGGATTTCCCCTGAAGAAATTGAAAAACCAGGGATCACTTTCGATGACACCTTGAAGTTTGTTGACGTGTTAAAGAATCAACCAATTGACTATCTTCACATTTCAATGAGTAACGTTTGGCGGAAGTCGTTAACCGATGACACCATCACAACGCCACTCAACGAAACAATCAAGGAACATCTGCAAGGCAAAGTACCTATGATTGTCGTTGGTGACGTTCAAACACCTGAAGATGCCGCAAAGGCTACGGATGCTGGCTTTGACTTAGTCGCTCTTGGGCGTGAGAACATTCGCGAACCTCACTGGGTTCAAAAAGTTGAACACCACGATGAAGCTTCGATTCGCTACACCATTTCGCCAGATGATCTGGACGAATTGGGCATCAAACCACCGTTCTTCGATATTTTAATGGCGTTAAGTGGCGCGAATGGCATCCCGCTTTCAACTGCTAAACAAACTAACCGTGATGCTGCTAATAAAAATATTGATTATTACCTGAGTGGCGGTAAATAGTCTTTTTATAAATCTCTAAATAAACAAACAGTCGTCGAGAAAATTAATCTCTCGGCGACTGTTTGCATTCAACAATGTGGTGATTGACATTCAGCACTGACCGTCATATGATATCCTTCACTTGCTTCCAGTAAATCTAATGTTTATGATTGTTGATATCACTTATAAACTTGTTGTTAGATCTAATACGTTTTACTACATCGAAAGGAGTTTATTGTAAATATGACTTATTCTGTCCGAGAAGTTGCCAACAAAACGGGACTTACCACCTACACCGTTCGTTACTATCACGACCATGGATTACTTCCCTTCGTTAAACGGGATAAAAATAATAACCGAGTTTTTGACGATGTGGATCTCGAGTGGATCCATCTGATTACCTGTTTGCGTCAAACTGGTATGTCACTAGAGAACATCAAACATTATTTCGATCTTGTTATTGAAGGTGAATCAACCGTTCCTGAGCGTTACCAAATCATGCTGGATCAGCAGAAACAAACCCTTTACGAAATCGATGAACTCAAAAACCATTTGGAAACTATCAATAAAAAAGTGGCTCACTACGCTGACATCTTGACTAATAAGAAACAGGATAGTTATGAGCCTTCAAACATTGCTAAAAAAGCACCTTCAGATACCGTTTCTTCTAATTAACTTGACCCCGCACTAACATGCGAGGTCTTTTTTTAACGTCTAATATGCTTAGCGGGCATATCTGATATAATTAACAAGCATTTTACACATATTAAAATAGCGCGTAAATTATAGTCATTGTTAAACCGCAAGCATTTAATTTAAATTGAAATGATTCAAAGAAGCTACTATGAAAGGAAGCAATTTAATGACAAAAAATGAAACGAGCGTCAAAAACGGCATCTTTGACATGGGCGACAAAAACGATGCCTACGCAAAATACTTCGTTGGCCAAAGTTATCTCAATAACCTGATCAACGATCCTAAAATTAACGTTGGTGTCGGTAACGTGACCTTTGAACCAGGTTGCCGTAATAACTGGCACATTCACCATGACGGTTTTCAGCTATTATTGGTTACTGGTGGCGAAGGCTGGTACCAAGAAGAAGGTCAACCTGCTCGAAAATTACACCCTGGTGACGTTGTCGTTACTCACGACGGCGTGAAACACTGGCACGGTGCGACTAAGGATAGCTGGTTCAGCCATATCGCTATTACAGCTGGCACACCAGAATGGCTGGAACCCGTTTCTGACGAACAATACAACGCACTGGAGGACTAATATTATGGCAAAAAAACAAACAGCTGGTCGCGATAATCTGGGCGAATTTGCACCCCAATTTGCAGCTCTTAACGATGACGTTTTATTCGGAGAAGTCTGGGCTAAAGAAGACGAACTCTCTGCCCATGATCGTAGCCTGATCACTTGCTCAGCATTGATGGCGCAAGGCCTCTTCCCACAACTCGAAAGTCACATGAAAATTGCCAAACAAAACGGCGTCACCAAAACTGAAATGGTGGCGTTGATCACCCACCTTTCCTTCTATGCTGGATGGCCAAAAGCATGGTCAGCATTTGGTTTAGCCAAAGCCATTTATACCGATTAATGAGGAGCCATTCATGACAAATGTTTTAATTCTAGGTGCCAACGGTCGAATTGCTAGACTGGTTCGCCAACGACTCCTAACAGAAACTAACACCCAACTCACCCTTTACCTGCGCCACGCAAAACGACTAGGATCGATTGACCCAACCCGCGAAGACGTGATTGAAGCTGACGTTAATGACTATCAGGCTCTCGTGCAAGCAATGGCCAATCAAGATATCATTTACGCTAATCTAGGGGGCCAATTTGAACCACTAGCCAACAATATTGTTAAAGCTATGACTGCTGTTAGCGTGAAACGGTTAATTTACGTCACTGGCCTTGGTTTATATCACGAAGTTCCCGGAGAATTTGGCCGGTGGGTAGAAACATCCATTGGCAGTGCCGTGATGAATGATACCCGTCGCGCTGCTAAAATCATTGAGAACAGTTCGCTAAATTACACCATCATTCGTGCGGCATACATGACCGATACTGACACAATTGATTATGAGCTAACAGATAAAGGAACCCCATTTAAGGGCACAATCATTTCACGCAAAAGCGTTGCTGACTTGATTATGAAAATCATTGTCAATCCCGAGCAACACAGCTATAGTAGTCTTGGAATCAACCAACCGGGAACAGACGGTGATCGTCCTACTAAATCGCTGGAGGCTCAACTATGGAACTACGACTGCTTGAATATTTTTTAGCCATTGATTCAGCTGGCTCAATTTCAAAAGCGGCAGAGCGATTGCACATTACTCAACCGACATTGTCAAGACAGCTTAAGAGTCTTGAAGATGAACTTGGCGCACCGCTATTCACTCGAACTAACCGTGGCCTTTCACTAACTGAAGCTGGCCTATTTCTGAAAACCCGCGCCCAAGAAATTTTGACGCTGACTGAGCAGACTCAGCAATCCTTTATTAACCAGCGACGTGATTTATTTTCTGGCAATATTAGTGTTGGTGCCGTTGAGGCTGATAGCAGTCATATTTTAGCTGAAGAAATTACCAACTTCGCAAAAGAATATCCAGCAGTCACGTTTAACGTTTTTACTGGCACCAGTGATGACTTATTCGATCGCCTAGATAAAGGCTTAGTAGATGTGGCGCTATTGCTGGAGCCAATCGATGCTAACAAATACGAACAGATGCGACTGGCACACGCTGAACGTTGGGGATTAGTTGCGGCGATCGACTCACCCATTGCCACCCAGCCAGTGATTGAGCCCACTGATTTACCTGATATTCCACTAATTATCTCAAGTCGCCAAGCTGTTCAGCAGCTCCTAGGTAAGTGGTCACAGTTAAACCTCGATGATTTGAAAGTTAAGGGACACTTCAACCTGATTTTTAACGTTCTTCCGCTTGTGCAACGGGGACTGGGCGCTGCGCTAACTATCGAGGGTGTCATTGACCCTAAAAATCATGAAGGCGTTCGGTTTATTCCGTTCTCGCCACGTGTTCAAACCCACACTGTGCTGGCTTGGCGTAAAAACCGCCTTCAGACACCGATCACGAAAGCGTTTATTCAGTCCTTTAAACCACATACAATTTGAAAAAACTCTGTCACGGAAATTGTGGCAAAGTTTTTTTTAACATTTTCTCCAAAAGACTGCATACCACTCCTCATTACAAAATGTTATAAATGGCTCTAACATTGATATAAATGTCACAATTTATGTCTAGTCCATTAGAAAAACGTTGCACAAATTGGTTGTACAAAAGGATTTGAACTTATTTGACAGCTAATATATACTAAAAAAGTTACGCAAATTGTAGACATGTCAAGGAACTTGTGTAATAAATTTCAAAGGGTAAAAGGGAGAAATTAGGATGCGACACAGAGATCGAAACGGTAACCACAATGGTAAACTTCACTACAAAATGTACAAAGCAGGAGGAAAATGGACATTTTGTGGCATTGTGTTAGTTAGTGTAGCAACTGCTTCATTGTTAAATACTCATTCAGTATATGCGGCTAGTCAACCATCGACACAATCTAGCCAACCGCTTCAAGGGAATCCATCAACAGGTTCGTCATCACCTTCGAAATCAGAGGACTCGACCCAGCAATACATAACCGGTGCGCAGCCACCTAAATCGTCACCAGCCACAGCAACACCGGCAGTTACCCCTACCGATGTTCAAGTTAAGCAGTCCGGTAATGAAAACTCAACAACCATCACACCAGCCAATTTTAAGGATTCATTTGACACCCATGGAAACGCCCACTTTAACAGCGACGATGACGATACCGTCACGCTTACCGACTATGCTGGTAGCCAACAAGGCAGCATTACCCTCAAAAACAAAATCAATCTTGGCCAAGGCTTCGATATTCAGGGTCAAATTAACTTAGGGGCAGTTGATCAGGTTAACGGTAACGGTGGTGATGGCATGGCATTTGGCTTTCACGACGCTAACAGCGACACCGTTGGCAACGGTGGTGCTGGCCTAGGCCTTGGCGGTATTCCGGATGCAATCGGCTGGAAGGCTGACACCACTTATAACTGGGCCACTTCAAATGATGCCACGGCGGATCCAGCAGAATTTAGTAACGGTCCCCGAAAGCCTAACACACCTGATTTTAGTGGTGGTCAAGCTTTTGGTGCCTTTATTGAAAGTTCTAAAAAAACTGATATCAAGACTGACGTGCCGGGTATCGTATCCACAATTGGGGTCACTCCTGGTAAAGATAGCGCGCAAGCAATTGATAGCCCTACTCCATGGCAGACAGATCATCTCCAAAACGACCCTAAAAACTGGCGGGGTGAATTTAAAGACATCGCCATTAAATATCAACCAAACGTCGACGGTAAGAAATTACTCACTATCAACTATGATAACAAAGTTTGGGAGAAAGACATTACCGATTGGGCCACCGATAAAACTGATACAGCCTTCTTCGTTTCTGCGGGAACAGCGGCTAATCTGAATCTCCAACAATTCCGCCTCAAATCCATGGTTTATCAACCTGCAGCCAGCGTGAACGTGAAGTACGTCTACACGACTGATACAGTATTATTAGATCATCCTGACGCACCAGTTGATCCCGCTACTGTTAAGGAAATCCCTAATTATGTCGGCAAAGTTGACTATCCATCGGGTACTTTTGTGGGTGATCCTTACCTGACCTATCAACAGTCCATTAGTGGCTATACTTTTGCTCGCCTGTATGATGACTCATTACCTGCAAACGGAACGCTGAAAAAAGCGGGAAACAACGGCACCATTACCTACCTATACGTTCAAAATGGCAATGGTGGGCAAAAAGCCACAATTAAATTTTGGGATAAAACTGAGAATAAACAGCTCGGTCAAACCGTGACCATTGAGGGCAAGAATAACACACGTGCGAATTTTTCCGATCAAGTGGCGATCAATGCGTACGTTAAAGCGGGATATGCCTATGACCCGCAAAACGATCAAATCGAAAACGGGATTGTGTTTGATAATAATAATGATGTTGATCAGACATTTACCGTTGAACTCACTCACCAGATAGAACCCACTGATCCTACGCAAGTTATTACGAGAACCATTCATTACGTCAAAGCTAGCGATGGTTCAGAACTTGTTCACCCATCATCGACCAGCCTCACCTTTACTCGTACCATGAATAAAGACTTAGTAACAAATACCATCACTTATAGTGACTGGTCAGGAGCACAAGAATTTAATTCAGTTATCAGTCCTACGATTGTTGGCTATGTACCGGACCAAACGATTACACCCGCACTTCAAGTTAATTTACAAAATGGTGTTCCGACAAATGATCAATTAAATGTATATGTTAAATATAACGATATCACCGGCAAAGTTCCAGATTCTGACCCACAAGTATGGACAATTGCGCAAGTACCCGATCCCGTCTACGCCACTGGTGAAGTTCCTGACACTGACCCACAAGTATGGACGATTGCGCAAGTACCTGACCCCGTCTACGCCACTGGTGAAGTTCCTGACACTGACCCACAAGTATGGACGATTGCGCAAGTACCTGACCCCGTCTATGCCACTGGTAAGCTTCCCGATACCGACCCACAAGTATGGACGATCGCGCAAGTACCCGATCCCGTTTACGCCACTGGTGAAGTTCCTGACACTGACCCACAAGTATGGACAATGGCTCAGACACCTGACCCAGTCTATGAGTTGACAGAAACCAGTCAAACACGGACAAACGTACCCGCTGAACCAGCATTACCGAACACGCCTACCAGCACACCAATCAACGGTGGCGATACTGACACTCCCATTAATACAGTTACCGGTGACGATACTGATGTACCGACACCCCCTATCAGCAATCACCAAGTGACGAATGTTGATCATGGAAATACAACTACCGATACGAATGGCGATGCTGGTACCACTACAGATACTGGTCACGTCAAACGGACGAACGGCGCTTTAATGAATCAAAAAGGATTAACCGGTTCAACGCCACAGGCAACACAAGCAATCCAGGCAACGACTAGTGGTAAAAGTCAGCCGAAATTGCCACAAACTAATGAATCGAACGCAACTATCTGGTCATTATTAGGGTTCAGTTTGATGAGTATCCTGAGTTTACTTGGGTTTACTAAGCGAAATAAGCACGATAACATCACTGATTAATGTTCTGAAACGCCAGCTATCATCATGATTGATATGCAACAAATGTTAAAGGGGCAGCCTTATTCACGGGCTGCCCCTTTTTTACTATATGGATATTCCACTGTATTTGAGATTATCCTAAAAGAAAAGAACGAGTAAAAAACAGCTTTTATAAAAATAAATTAAACTTTTAAGCCAAATTATGCTAAGATATAGTCAATATTTCATGGGGTGTCAAGACACCAATTAAACATGAAAAGATTGGACGATCACTTATGCGGAATCTTTCACTCTTAACGGACCTTTATGAATTTTCAATGGCAAATGGTTTTCAAAAGGACATGCCCGATACGCGAGCAACTTTTGATATCTTCTACCGAAAAGTGCCGGATCAAGGCAGTTTTGTTATCACGGCTGGCCTCCAGCAAATTGTTGACACACTACCATTTTCATTTACACCAGATGATATTGACTATTTCCGAAGTCTCCATCTCTGGGATGAAGACTTCTTGAACTTTTTAGCCACCTTTAAATTTGACTGCCACATCCGGGCGATCCCTGAAGGCACCCCGGTATTTCCACGAGAATCAATGATGACCGTGGAAGGCCCCATCGCGCAAGCCCAACTGTTAGAAACATTGCTGCTCACTATTTTGAATCATGAGTCGCTCATTGCCACTAAGGCGCGCCGAATCACCTTCGCAGCTGGTGGCCGACCAATCATGGAATTCGGTGCTCGCCGTGCGCAAGGCGCCGATAGTGCGATTTATGGCGCCCGGGCAGCGGTAATTGGCGGTGCAGCCAGCACTTCAAACGTGTTAGCGGGTAAAAAATTCGCCATTCCAGTAGCCGGTACTATGGCACACAGTTGGATTGAGGCTTATCCGGATGAACTAACCGCCTTTCGTCAGTGGGCTAAATATTACCCCGATAACAGTGCCTTATTAGTGGATACCTACGATGTGTTGAGCTCAGGTATTCCAAATGCCATTACCGTCTTCAAGGAACTACGTGCTCAGGGACACGAACCAGTGGGTATCCGGATTGACTCCGGCGATATTGCTTCCCTTTCCCGTCAGGCTAGGAAAATGTTAGATGATGCTGGTTTTCCCAAGGCCAAAATTACTATTTCCAATGCTTTGGACGAAAACATTATCGAATCGTTGCTGAACCAAGGCGCACCAATTGATAATTTCGGTGTTGGCGAAAAACTGATTACCAGCTCGTCGTCTCCAGTTCTCAGTGGTGTCTACAAATTAGCCGCTATCGAACAAAACGGCCAGCTCATTCCCAAAATTAAAATTAGCGATAGCCGTGAAAAGGTCACGATCCCTGGACAAAAACAGGTTTATCGCCTCTATCACCACGGCACCAAGGAAGCCTTCGCTGACCTGATTGCTTTAGCCGATGAACCGGTTGCTGATCAACATAAACTCGACGCTTTTGACAGTAACCCGCTTAGTGTCAGCAAAGTTCAAACTTTAAGCAGTTTTGATGCGGAACCACTATTAAAACCGGTAGATTTAAAGCAAACATCTGCTAGTCCCTTGGAAATTCAAGCGTTCAGCAAACAACGCATCGCCGAATTACCCGATGAAACCAAGCGGTTAACCAACCCTGATACTTACCACGTCTACATGACGACAAAGTTAGCTAAATTACAAGATGATCTCATTAATGCTAACTAGACTAAACAAACAAAAACAGAAAGATTGCTAAATGGACATCATTTAACGATCTTTCTGTTTTTGTTTAGTCATTATTTTAAGCATCAGCAGAGCAATGATTATTACTCTGATTCAACGTGATAGTACTTTCGAAAACCCCAGTAAACCATTGCTCCAATTGCCGGAACAACCAGACCAAGAATTGACGTCACCGGGTCGTCAATGAAATTATTCCCCAAAATAATTAAGAAAGCAATGGTAGCAATGATCACCGTCCAAGGATAGGCCCATACTTTATAAGGGCGTGGTGCATCTGGTTGACGCCGACGCATCATGGGTACCGCTAAAACTGATAAACAGTTAAAAATAGCACCGGAGAACACCACCAGTGAGGTTAACTCATCTAACTCACGGGTCATCACCAGCGCGATAGAAATCAGCATTTGAATAAATAAACTGAAATCTGGCGTCCGGTGCTTAGTATTAACGTGGGCAAATGATTTCCACAATAAATGATCCTTCGCAGCCGCATAGTAGTACCGTGCAAAAGCTAAAATCATCCCGTTAAGTGAACTGATCATAGCCAATACCATAGCAATGGCGACAAGAATCGTCCCAAACTGGCCCAGAAAACTTTGCGCAACCGCGGTCCCTAAATAAAGCTGATTGTGCTGAATTGATCGGCTAATTTGGCCGAATGGCAGTGCCCGGTAAATAGCTAAGTTGAACAAAACGTAAACCACCGTAGTAAAGCCCACTGATAAGATTAAGGCGCGTGGTAGATTCCGTTGCGGGTTCTTCATTTCCCCTGCGACAGTGTTTAAGTTAGTCCAGCCTTCATAAGCCCATAGTGAAGCAATGACAGCGAAAGCAATCATCTGAATAAAACCAACTGGACTGGTATTCCCGTTATGCGGTACTAACGATAAATCTGGTTTATAGTGTCCCCAAAATAAACCAAGGACAATAATTAAAATCAGAGGTAACACCTTTAAAACGTTGAACACATTCTGAACCCATTCACCGATATCCACCCCAAAGTAGTTAATCAACGTAAAAATCACGATCAACGCAATGGCCCAGACTTTAACCATTAGCCCATTCATTGGAATCAGTGAATTAAGCGCCATTGGCAACGCGATTGCGATTGCCGCAATTGATCCTGGCCCACCGATTATCATACTTTGAAAGTTGAACATATAACCCACTACGGGTGAGTACGCATCCGACAAATAAACGTAGATTCCCCCAGTTGCCGGATTCATCGCACCTAATTCAGCAAAACACAGGCTACCCAGTAAGGTGACTAATCCCCCAATCAGCCAGGCAAGTAGCGCAAGCCCCATGGACATGTGTGCTCGTTGCAGAACATAAGAGCCAATGTAGAAAATACCTGAACCAATCATGATACCAATTAAGATATTGCTACCGCCAAATACACCAATCACTTTTTTAAGTTGCGGGGTTCCTTCAGTTTGCTTGTTTGGTTGTTCCATTTAACCCACTCCTTTCTACCGGCCATTTTAGCAAATGACACCGTGCCCGTCACTAGGGTTAAGTAAGCGCTTACTTAACGCAAAAAGAATCGATAATTTCTGTAGTATGCAAAAAAGAAACCAACTCGTAAATGAATTGGTTTCCTATAAGGACCTTTTAGTTCAATTTTTTTGTGCAACGAAATTATCACTTATTAGCCAACGCCAAAAACTGATGCATCTGGTCAATTGAAGCACCTAGCATCACGATGGCCCTCAACGGCATGTTAGCTAGTAATTCACTGTCACTACCAGAAGCCACGTTATCCAAAACGACATCCAGTCCAGACTGTTTCAACGCAGACTTTAAGTCTTCTCGACCAATCACTTGATTCAGATAAGTATCTTCACTAATCGTAGTCGGCTTGTCAGTACCGAGCTTCACGTCAATGACCTGACTCAAGCGGATATCTCGCGATGAAGCCCCCACTTGAATGCAATAGTGACCATTATCAACGCGCCAGTTAGCATTGGCCGTATCGTACCAAGCAAAACTCCGCCGATTTAAGTTCAAAGTGACAAGTTGACTTTCTTTCGGTTCTAGGGCTACCTTTTTAAAAGCCTTGAGTTCTTGAACTGGTGTTTCCACTGAACTCGCTTGATTTTGAACATACACTTGAACTGTTTCTTTACCAGCTACAGCACCTGTATTAGTGACTTTCACAGTGACATTGACCCGATCATTCTCCGTCGTAATCTTCAAATCGCTATATTCAAAGGTAGTGTAACTTAGCCCGTGACCAAACGGGAAATTCACTTGTTTGTGTTTCATATCATAATACCGGTAACCAACATAGATTCCCTCATGATAGTTCTCAGCCTCAGGACTAGCATTGAAAGTCCCGAATGCTGGGGTATCTTCAATCTTTTCTGGAAAAGTTTCTGCTAATTTGCCGGAAGGATTAGCCTCACCAGTCAATACCGACCAAGTTGCCTCACCCACTGCTTCACCTGCAAGATACGTTTCCAAGATGGCTTGTACGTTATCTCGCCAAGGCATTGTAACAGCGGAACCATTTTGTAGCACCACAATCACGTGCTTGTTAACCTTAGTCATTTGCTGAATCAGGTTATTTTGATTCTCTGGTAAGTCCATTGATTCCTTATCAAAACCTTCTGACTCTAATTGTTCAGGAACACCAGCAAAAACAACCACTTTATCAGCCTGCTTGGCCAATTCAATTGCTTGATCAGCCAGCTGAGTATTCACTGCACTATCGGTTAACGTGTAGCCTTGCGCATATGTCACATCATAGTCGCTACTCTGAGCAACCGATAACGGTGTGGTAAGTTTATAGGCGTTCACGTGTGAGCTACCGCCGCCTTGATATCTCGGCTTTTCTGCAAGTTCACCGATAACAGCAACGGCATCATTAGCGTCGAGCGGTAACACAGCAGTATCATTTTTCAACAGTACCATGCTGTCTTCAGCAGCCTGCTTAGCAAAGACGTGTTGCTGCGCTTTATCGTATTTATCAGCCTTTTTCGCGTTAATATGGAATTTCTCAACCATCCGCAATACCCGTAAAGCTGCTGTATCCAGCTTAGCTTCTTCTAACTCACCATCATGGACAGCTGCCACAAGCCGGTTAACTGAGTAATCACCGTTTCCGGGCATTTCCAAATCAAGTCCTGCTTTCAACGCAGCAATATTGTCAGCAACAGCACCCCAGTCAGACATAACTAATCCTTCAAAACCCCACTCGTTACGCAAAATTTGGGTTAATAAGCGGTAGTTTTGTGAATTCAAAGTACCATTAATTGAATTATACGAACACATTAAGGTAGCGGGTTGCGCTTGCTTAACAATTTTTTCAAACGCCGTTAAATAAATTTCACGCAGGGTTCGTTCATCCATGTTGGAACTAGAAGTAAACCGCTGATTTTCACGATTATTGGCAGCAAAGTGCTTCACACTAACGCCGACACCCTCGTTTTGGACACCATTAACATACGCGCTAGCCAATTCACCGGCTAAATAAGGATCCTCTGAAAAATATTCAAAGTTCCGTCCAGCCAGCGGTGACCGCTTCATATTAACACCCGGTCCTAAAAGAACGCTTACATTTTCAGCACGCGCGGCCGTTCCTAGATTCTTACCAAGTTGATACAGCATTTCAACATCAAACGAACTAGCGGTTAACGCAGAACTTGGAAAACAAACTGCTTCAACACTTTGGTTAAGGCCTAAAGCATCCGCACTGCTGGCCTGCTTTCTTAAACCTGATGGGCCATCCGTCATCATCATTTTAGGAATTTGTTTGTCCTTATTTTCAGCGGTAAACCAAAAGTTTTTACCACTGACTAACTCGGCTTTTTCTTGTACGGTTAATCCCTGAACAAACGTTAAATCAAATTTTGCTGACATTTATCAATTCTCCTTTGAAGATTACTCTACTATAATCTATCTAATAGTTAATAATAGAAGTATTTCGATAATGCTTCAATAGTAGATTGTTTTTTCGGACAACTAACCGCATATCATAGCGCAGAAAAAAGAACTAATCCTTTGAGATCAGCTCCAGTTTTTGCTATTTAAACCAGACTACGTAATTTATACGCTAACGATGGGAAAATCAAAATCATTTTTTCCTGCCAAACAGCCGGATCAACATCTAATGCGATGACTGGAATCAACGCGTTAATATCATCAACAGCAGTTTGACTCACTTCTGACGCGCCAACGATCTTGTTTTGCTGATCATATGCTAATGAAAGATGAGCCTTATCGTCCGCGGTTCCCGTATAAAAGTAATCCCCCTGTGCAATTTCAAGATCTTTTACCGTCAAATCAGGATCTTCACGTGCTTGGTCCATATTAACACCCGCTTCAGCAATTTGCGGAAATGTGAAAGCAACCGTCCCAATCACTGGATAATGAATGCCGTCAGATTGATGTCCGCGAAGATAGCTACTCAGATATTCACCTTCGAACTGAGCCGTCGAGGTTAAACCTGGCACTTCTTTCTTAATAACATCACCCATGGCGTAGATATTAGCCGCAGCAGTTTGCAGATGTTCATTGACAACGATGCCTTTTTTATCAACTTTTACATCCGTATTCTCTAAATACAGCGTATCAACATTTGGAACACGCCCACTGGCATTAATCACTTTGTCGAATTTTAGACGACGACCATCTTTTGTGGTCACTTGAAATTGCGTATCTTCATGACTGATTGTTTGAACTTCAGTTTGATATTGGAATTCAACGCCTAACGAGTCCTTCATTTCATTCACAACCATGTCAACATGATGTTTATCAAAGGCTCGTAATGCTCGGTCCGAACGTAAAAGAATGGTGACATGAGCGCCCGCAACTGATAACAGAGAGGCAATTTCCATCGCAATATATCCGCCACCAATAATCGCGACAGATTCTGGTAATTCTTCCATGTTAAAAACATCGTTGCTTGTCAGTAAATACTCGTTGCCAGGAACATCTAGCGAACGTGGTTTAAGACCGGTGGCAATCACAAAATGATCACTAGTAATGAGCTTATCATTGACCTTAATCGTGTGGTTATCAACGAAGTTTGCCGTCCCTTGAATCGTATCGTTGCCTTGTTGTTCAAACAATTGTTGCATATTATCGGGAACAGGCGCAAACACGTTTTTCTTTTCCTGAACCAACTGCGTCCAGTTTATCTTTGCAGGGTTAGCCATCCCTCTTCCGGTTAATTTTTGTGAAATTAAAGCAATTTTACTAGCACCTTCAAAGAAGATTTTTGGTTCACAACCAGCATTAGGGCAAATGCCACCAAAATCGTTTGCTTCCACGACTAAAATTCGTTGTTTACTGCCTTGCATGCCTGGTAAAAAGCGAAAGACCGATGGCCCACTACCAATAACTACATAGTTATAATCATTCATATTTAATATTCTCCTGCTAAAAGTAATTTTGAGTTTGTTAGTGACGTATTCCTCGCTGTTTACCAGCGGACATTACTTATTCACGCATCCATTTTAACCCCAGAACGGGCCTAATATTTAGCTGGAATCGTCAAGCTAGTGACTATTCAATAATTTAATTGAATAGTTGAATACTATCACATACTTTTAGTAAGTGCAAATTTTGAACAAAAAAAGGTCCGGTTGTGACGTCTCGTCACTCCCAGAACCCACTAATCTTCAATTTGACTCATATCTTGCCAATCCAAAACACTTCTATTCAGGCTATAAGCATCAAAACCCGCACGATTCAAAATTTGAGCTGCTGAATTGGCATTCACACACAACCGCCCCCGACAGTAGACGATGATTCTTTGATCTTTTGGCAGACGGCTCAAGGAATCCGATAATTGATCTAAAGGAATATTAATTGCACCATCAACATGGTTTTCAGCGAATTCATCCTGGGGACGAACGTCTAAAAGAAAAGTCTCCTTTTGCATCCTTTGAGCTTCTGTTAAGGACACCGTTTTAACATCTGGAATATGATCAGCCTGTTGCTCGATGTGTTGCATCTCAGACATTGAATTTTCACCAACGTTAATCAGTAATCGAATCAAGTCACTTATCTGTGAAGAAGCTAACCGATAGATAATGCGGTTACCCAGTCTGGTTGTTTTAACCAAGTGACTGTCTTTTAAAACTTGAAGGTGGCGCGAAGTATTAGCAATACTCATCCCGGTTTCTTTAGAAATCTCTTCAACCGACTTCGAAGCCTGCGTCAGCAAATCCAGAATTTCTAAACGCCGATTACTGGCAATGCCTCGACTTAGTTGCGCTAATGAATTGTATAATTCGTCTTTATAGTTAACTGATGGATTTTCCAACGAACGTGCCTCCCATTTTAGCAGTGGTTTAAAAACTACTAAAATAAAATATAACATATTTAATTCGATAAGGAATAGATATCGCATCCGTTAATGTTTATTTCTAGGGTCTATTAACCCAAAAAACGACTAATTTTCCAATACAGAAAACTAGTCGCTAAAGTATTTATTACAGTTCTATCGGAGCCGTCGCAAATTTCTCTTCCAACGCATTGACATCATCTAAGCCAATAAAGTGATTAAATTGTGGGAAAGTCACCATCTTGTCAATTTGTCGTTCCGTTGTACCAAGTTCAACCATGTCACGTAGTAGTTTTTCGGTTGAATACGTTGTCGTATATACCAGTACATTAGGATGGATAGCAATCGTGAAGCCCATTTCATGAATTTCTTCATTAGAAAGCAGTGGTGTTTTACCATTCTCAATCATATTAGCCATCACTGGTACGTCAGGGAAACTATCGGCTACTTTTTGCAAATCATCTTTGGTTTTCGGTGCTTCAACAAAGACCAAATCCGCACCAGCTTCATGATAATGACGTGAGCGGTCAATTGCGCTCTGTAACCCTGTTACCGCATAAGCATCCGTTCGTGACATAATGAGAAAATCATCATGTTGACGCGCGTTGACAGCCGCTTGAATCTTGCTAACCATGGCCTCTTCAGAAATAATCGTCTTGCCATCCATATGGCCGCAACGTTTTGGCCAAGTCTGGTCTTCAATAAAGAGCCCAGCAGCGCCCATGTTTTCGTAAACGTGAACGAGGCGCTCGATATTTTGCTCATCACCGTAACCCGTATCAGCATCAATGAAAACGGGAATATTTACGGCATTAATAATTTCCCGCGCACTATCACTCATCAGACCAAAATCCGCAATCCCACGATCTGGCTGTGCTAAGCGATCAGCTGAAGTTGCATAGCCTGCCTGAAAAATGGCCTTAAAACCCGTTTTCTCAGCAATCTTCGCACTCAACGCATTGGGAGCAACAACCATGTTAACTAAATCACCACTAAAACACATCTCTTTGAAAGCTTTACGCATTCTCGCTGCTTTATTCATATATTTTATACCTCCGCCTTTGTCAAAAATTGCTGTACTGCTTGTTCCTCGGCTGATTGTCTAGCAGCCGACAGTACGCCGGTGTAAAATAGTGCACTAAATCCTTGGTCGGCCAAATCTTCAGCAGAAGCGAACTGATCTCGAACAGTATTGACGACTAGACCAAATGATTCGTTCTTTGTCATATCAGCCACCGCTGCAAATTGATCTGGAGTGACATGACCCACGAGCACAAAATCAGCTAACTGATTTTGCTGTATGTATTGAATTCGTTTGCGTAAACCATCAGCTCCATATTCTTGGATGCCATCTAACTCGGCAAACAACATTGTTTTCTCATCATCGAAAGCGGCTCTGCCAGCTTTTAACTTAGCAACAAAATCGCTAAACTCAATCATCGTGACTTCATTTTGGGCAGTATGTGCTGGAAAAATTTGGTCATTTAAAACGATGCCTGCTGCACCCGAACGTTCCAAATCTTGGACTACATAGTAGGTGGTTAACTGATTACCAAAACCAGATTGCGCGTCAACAATGACTGGAAAATTGCCGTGTTCTTTCACATGTCTTAACTCAGCCGATAACTCTGAAGGTGAAATTAATCCTTCGTTCGTTGCGCCAAGTTGGGCCCGTACCACGTCGTAACCATTGAAATATGCCGCATTAAAACCATTTTTCTCAACTGTATTGGTTGATTGAGCATCCATCGTTCCAATTACGGTGGTTACTGATTTCTGATCAAATACCTCTTTTAATGTCATTTAATAATGTGCCTCCCAAATTAATTTATATGTATTGCACGGTCTCAAAAAACCGTTTAATTCTGATACCAGAAGAATCAATGTCAATTACAATCATTCAACTCATCACGCCTGATGAATAATTGATTAAAATGATAATCGAAATTTAATAAACAAGAAAGGTCACTCTTTTACCTTTATCGGGTAAAAAAATGACCTAAAGTGAAAATTGTTGGAGATGAACCCAATCCCGCTTCGTAATTGGGGTATTGATAACGATGATGGGTTTCGCTATTTTAGTCGTTTTAATCGCAAAATTAGTGACCATAAGATCATACGGTTCATCGTCACCAGCCAAAACAACGTTATATTCCTCCTTAAGATGGCCATGTACCTGTTTAAACAACCATTCCCGATAGCTTGGCGTAGCATCAATCACTAATCGAACCCTTAACGATGGATTCAAAACCGTCGTATCAAAGTACGTCAAAACCACCGTGACATACTGAGCTGACAGATAGGTTAAGTTGTTAAACACTGGATTCCCTGTTGCTTTTAAATTCAATAATAAATGAGTTACTGCTTTAATGACCCATGGCCGCTTAGTAACCAGTTCATCTGCGATACTAGCGCGATCTAAGAGCAGACCACCCACCGTAAATATCATTGTATAGGTATGTAAAATATTCAATGAACTCGTTAATTTTAACTTTTCAGTCTCATTATTAAGGAATCCGAATTGCTTCTGGAGTTCATCAAGAGCTAAAACACTCCCCTTATTAACCACGCCAGTAGTACCCAATACTTCTGGTTTCAGGCAATGTGTAAAAAAGAGCAGACAATAATCAAAAAAAGTATTTTCATCTGGATACTGATTATCAAAAATACCCGGTAAATCAGCTATTTTTTTATGATTGAAAGTAGCTCGCGTTACGACTGTTGGTATTTTTACGAAGGCATTTACTTGTTGTCTTTGCTGACAAATCACAACCCAATAACTCAGTTGCTGTTGCGTAATATTATCCAGATTTATTCCAATTTTATCCGCCCACCGATTAATTTGTTGAACAATCGTTTGTTGATCCACATGCTCAAACGGCCATTCAAATCGCGAGTAAGTTTCCCAGTAAACTCGGTAGTAACATAGCCGGATCATTGCTTCTGGTCCAACCAAAATATTAGTCGCAGGTGAATACCGCAAACCGTATAAAGCAAGGTGTGTTTGCATCTTTTTCACGTGCCGTTTAGCAGTCGAAAAGCTACTAAAATATCGTTCTGAAAAGTCTCCAAGTGAATCTGCGGTCCGTTCAAACGTTGAGCGTATTAGTTTGGTCATTAATGATTCCTTCGTCAAAAAAGACAGGATACGGTCCAGATTCACTTTGGCACTGCGTTGTAATTCAACCCCGTCAGCATTGACAAGCAGCGATAAGTCAGTTGGTTTAAAATTATTTTTGATCAATACTTCTAACTCGTCTAGATGAGTTGTTACGGTGTGACGATCAACACCTAAATCATGTGCGATACTAAGAATCCGATTACTGCCAGGATGATTATCCAGATACCGAATCAATTTAACATTGATCGTATCCCGAACCATGAATGGTTGCATTTTTAAGTCTCCTTATATGATAAAACGATTAAATTATCCTTGTAATTATTAAAATAAGATTATATACTATACCTTGTCAATTACAAAACTTGTGTTTCATTATAGGTCTCAATTTCGCTATAAATACGGAATTAACAGCATCATATTCACGACATAATCATTCAACTAATCACGCCAACTATATCTACTTGGAGGAATTATTATGTCTGATAACATAGCTTCTGCAATTGCTGTACCGCAAGATGATACAGCTGCAACACTGCTACATAGTATGAATACGATTCAAACAACAAAAACCTTTCGCCGAATCTTCTCTTTATCAGCAATCGGTCTTTTTCTAGATGCCATGGACATTTATCTAGCCAGTGGTACCTTGAATAGTTTTACATCCAGTGGCTTTTCAACCTCTGTCCAGAATTCAATCTTCTTATCCGCTGGTTTTCTCGGCCTATTTTTAGGCTCTATCTTCGCTGGTGTTATTGGTGATTCAAAGGGTAGAATGAAAGCTTTTCAATGGAACTTACTTCTTTTTGGACTCGCCACTTTTATTGGTGCATTCTCTCCTAATATGATCTTTTTAATCATCACTCGTTTTATTGCTGAAATTGGGCTCGGTGCCGAAATGGTCACCAGTTTTTCAATCATCAACGAGTTTGCGCCAATCGCATCCCGTGGTAAATGGTGTACCTTAGCATCTTGCCTCGCAAATATTGGTGCTCCCATCGCGATGTTGCTATGTCTATTTATTATTCCACACTTTTCTTGGCGTGGTATGTTTTTCATCAGTGGCGCCTTGGCAATGGTCTTCAGTTACTTCAGACATGATTTGCCTGAATCTCCTCGCTGGGACATTCAGCATCAAAAGTACGATGAAGCAGCCGAAACCATCAATATGCTTTTTTCAGAAATGAAGGCTGAAAATAAACAACCCTTAAAATATCACAGCACGGAAAAGACCACTAACCGCACTGACCAACACCTGGCTCGCAATACTTTTGTTGCAATCAGTTTGGCAATGGCTGCGATGGTTTGTCAGTATACCTTCACTTCTTGGGTCCCTACCCTGTTGGTTAGTCAAGGTGTAACGGCAACCAACTCTCTCGTTTACACAACGATCATGATGGTTGGCGCTCCAATTGGTGCCTTTATTGGATCGGTACTTGTTGAGCGAATTGGCCGCAAACTTAATATTATTTTTGCTTTCGGCATGGTTACTGTTCTGGGCATTATTTACGGACACTTAACTAATGGAACAGCTGTAATTGTCACTGGTTTCTTACTAACGATCTGCTTTTACATCTTGAATGCCACCATTATTGGCGTATACATTACCGAACTGTTTTCTACCAAATATCGCTTCAGAGGTGCCGGTACTGCAAACGGTTTAGCTAAGCTTGCTAACTTTGGCATGCCTTACGTAGTCGTTACTTTACTGCAGGTTGCCAATGCCAGTGCCGTTATTTACCTCATCGCTGGTGTTGCAGCTGTTGCGGCTGTGATTGCCGCAGCATTCGGTCCAGAAACAAAAGGCAAGCGTATTAACTAGTTACACATTTGAAAATTGGACTTTAAAACCAGGATTAATGATGTGATCTATAACACACGTACCCCAAAAGTTGTTTCCAGCTTTAGGGGTATTTTTGTGCCCTTCTAGAACTGTCCGACAATAGTCACGATACAAATATAAATTACTGCAATCGCAATGACAAACATAACAGTTCCAGTAATACAACCGCTTAAACAACCTGCGCAGCCTTCAGCATCTTCGCTTAATTTGAGCATAGTTTTCCCCTCTCAGAAACGTATTTTTAGATGGATTTACATATCAGTTTTTTCTTTTAAACAGTTTGTGAGAAGAATACTTATCATTATAACGCTATGAATTATACGCCAACAACTATCTATGATTTAACTATTCAGGCAATCAAAAAAGAGGACAAGTCTTCACTCGCCCTCTTAGCGTTACTTAAATTTTCTGTACCATTATTTATTAAAACTATTCAATCGTCTCACAAACAGATTTCTCAATTGCTGCTTGGCTCAATTCCTGACCAATACCAGGACGGTCAGGGATTACAAAATCACCGTTATCGACTTCGTCTGGGTACTTGCCGATCCACTGGTTTCCGGCTTTTAATGAAATTTCGTGGTGTTCATGAATTAACGCATTAGGTAAAACAGCTTCCACTTGTAACGCAGCGGCTGTTGCTATCGGTGTGCCGCAAACGTGTAATTGACAAGCAATTTCATATGTTGCTGCCATATCACAGATTTTCTTGGCTTCTGAAATGCCACCACAAATGGCGACGTCAGGCTGAATCACATCCAAACTGCGAGCAGCCAAGTAAGGCTGAAAACCGAAGCGGGTGACGATTCGCTCACCACTTGCTTGTGGAATAGCAGTCTTCTCTTTAATTTTCGTTGCTAATCCCGGATTCATTGGCGAAAAAGCTTCCTCCATATAATAGATATTAAGCGGCGCCACTTTTTGGACAAACTGAATCGCCGTATTGACGTCCAAGCCAGCGTGACATTCCAAAATAATATCAACGTCTGGACCAACGGCATCTCGAATCGTCTTAATACGATCATAGTTGAGTTGTAAATCAGCCTGACTCATCATACCTAGCAACCGTCGACCAAGGTGCCCCTGACGATCGACCATAAACGGATCAACCTTCACAGCTGTGTAGCCCTGATCAATCGCCTTTTTAGCTGTTTCCGCATACTCCTCTGGTTGAATGAGATACCGCGTCTCGTCTTCCCAACCAAACTGTAGTTGACTTGCATAAGACCGAATTCGTGTCCGAGTTGCACCACCAAGCAGTTCATAAACCGGAACGTTTAGTGACTTGCCCTTAATATCCCAAAGTGCAATATCTAACGCACTAACGGCTGCGTAAAAAGTTGCACCGCCACTCTTCCCCCAAAAGGTACCTTGGTAGAATTGCTGCCAAATCGCTTCAATCCGTGTTGGATCCTGACCAACCAATCGTTTACCGAGGTCCTTCAAGCTCCCAATAGTGGCTTCAAAACCGCTACCGTAGAAAATTCCAGCTTCGCCAAAACCACTGATACCCTCATCCGTATTAATTCGTATCACAATTGGATGCCAAGCACCATATTGCCGATTCCACTTCACACGAAAAATATCAATTGATGTTATTTTCACGTTTATTCACACTTTCCTCTTACTTCGTCTTATACATGTACTTATAGTTCCACTGAGCACCAGTAGAATTATGGGTGATACCGTGAAGCGTTGACCGCTTGAGATAGTAATTATAATCTTGATAGAGTGGTGTTACGGCTTGTTGATCTGCAAGGAGTTTCTCGGCCTGCAACAGCTTATTCCAACGCGCCGTAGTGGATAAATTGCCAGTTGTTGACCCATTAACTAGCTTATCGTAAGTCGCATTTTGCCACTTAGCATAATTTTGTGGATTATTACTCAGCAATGGTGCCAAGAACTCAATTGGGTCTGAGATATCAGCTCCACGACCACCCAAGTATGCGTCGAACTGTCCCTTCAAACTCCGCTGATAAACAATCTGTTCTGGAACACTTTGAAGATTAATTGTCAGTCCAGGTAGGTACTTTTGAGCATTAGCCTGAATATATTCAGCCAACTTTTTCGAACTATCTTCTGTTGATGACATTAAGGTAAATTTCAATGACTTCTGACCAATCTGCTTTAACCCTTTTTGCCAGTATTGCTTGGCTAATGTCGGATTGTAAGCAGCGCTTTGACCACCATCTTGTAATTTCGCGAAATCAGTCCCCTTATTGTTATAAGCGAGGTACTTCGTGACCACACCGGTTGGTTTAACAGCCGCACCGTTCATCAAAACATTAACAATTTGCTTCCGGTCTAACGTTAACGAAATCGCTTTGCGAATGTTCTCGTTTCTGAAGGCTTTACGCAACGTCTGATTAGTAGGTTCTTGGTTAAAGAATAAATAATTCATATAAGAGTATGGACCCTTAAATAACTGCTTACTATTCTTAAAGTTTGATACCTGATCACCCGTAAGAATGGTAAAATCAAGTTTCTTGGACTGGTAAAGATTCAGACTGGTTTCGGGGTCTTCTTCGTAATGCATATTAATTTTATGCATTTTAACGACTTTCTTATCCCAATAATTAGTATTTTTAACAAAAGTCCAAGTATTACTTTGCGGCTTCCAGTTTGCCATCTTATATGGTCCGGAATAAACCATTTTTTCTGGTGACATGCCATAAGATGAACCGTACTTTTTAACAATTTTTTCATCCTGTGGTGCAAAAGCCTGATAAGTCATTAATTTATTGAAGTAGGCAATTGGGTGAGTTAATTTTACCGTCAAGGTGTGATCGTTAGTCGCTGTTACACCCAGTTTGCTTGCTGGCAGCTTACCCGCGTTTACCGCCGCAGCGTTTACAATTCCGTTAAAGAGATACACATGCATGGACTTTGTTGCTGGCGCTAAGGACCGTTGCCACGAATAAACGAAACTCTGCGCCGTAATCGGATCACCATTGCTAAATTTAGCGTCCTTACGCAACTTAAAGGTATACGTTTTACCATCTTTCGAGACGGTCGACTTAGTTGCCAAATCTGGTACAATTTTATGATCCTTGTTCATGTAGAAAAGACTGTCGTACATGTTCCCAGCCTGATCAAACCCTTGCGTCTTAGAAATGTCCAGCGTTGTAATGACATAGTTAGCTGATAAATCAGCCGTCCGGTCTAGTTTCGGCTTCGACGCGGCAGAATTCGACCCACACGCTGCTAGTAGCACACTCAACGAGGCAATTCCCAATAAACCAATGGTAGCCTTCAAACGAAATGACTTAGTTGACATCAAAAAACCTCCCAAATAATCTAATAACGGCATACTTTTATTTTTCACAAATCCTAAAAATATGCCTAACCAGTATCAATTATTACCACTTTTTTGTAAGCGTTTCAATCGTTTGAACTAGCTATTTTGCTTGTGAAATCATAATATTTAATAAATGGTTTATATAATATTTTCATATAATATGTGGCTACTTAAAAAATATTCCACTATCAATAATTCGAATTATCAGCAAAAAACAACCGCTCATCGTAAATAAATAATTACGATGAGCGATTGTTTCAGTTACCTTAGTGTCAATCTAATTTTTAAAATTTATGATGCCTGAAATCCTCAATCATCTGCCACGTTAAGCTAAGTTCATCATCATGGGGAAGCTTATCACGATCAAACCACTGCGCTTTAGAAAGTTCATCCGTTTCGAGTTCAATTGGTAAATCCTTATCCAGCTCCGCCGTGAAGCCCATTAGCAACGAATGAGAAAAACCCCAAGGCTGACTAGCATAATATCTGATATTGTGGACAGAGAGCCCAACTTCTTCTGAAACTTCCCGCCTAATGGTGTCTTCAAGCGTTTCTCCTATTTCGACATAACCAGAAAGTAACACGTATCTCTTCTGTCCCGTTCGAAACTTAGTCAACAAGATTTTATCGCCATTAGTAATTGCTAAGATAATGCCTGGCGAGATTTCAGGGTAGATTTTTTGCCCACAGGATTCGCACACTAATGCCCGTTCCACTTTGTCTTGAACTAGTGGTTGCCCACAAACGCCACAAAATCTATGCGATTTATACCACCAACCGAGGTGTGCTGCGGTTACGATTGCAAAGCTCAGCCATTGCGGCTGCAATCCTCTTAACTTCTGCACGGATTCAAAATGATAGTCGTTACTTTCATTCACAGGCCTCGTAGATCTCCTAATGAGAAAGAACGAGACACCGTCCACGGATAGGAGATAAGTATAATCATCGCGATCAAAGTGCCACTCTTTATCAGCAAAATCAACCGTTGGTAATTGTTTCGACTCGGATAAAAATACTTTCTTGGCAGAATAGATGATAACAAAGTCATCCTTTTTAGGCGTTCGCCCAGGATGATATTGGTTATCCATAACCTTTGGCGCGATGTCTTGTAACATTATGAATACAGTCCTTTCAAATAAGTTTAAACGTTAGCACTCCTAAGAGATTAATCATCATTTTTAAAACATTACATATTGTCTTAATTATATCACTGAGCTACCGAAAAAATTAGGCAAAAAGGAGTATTCCATAAGTCTATATTGGTAAGTATTTCAATCCACTTTTTAGCTAGGATTAGTCAGAATGATACTTTGATTCAATACGTCAATATAGCCTAATTGCGCTTCAAAACTCAGATTCCGGCCATGTAACGCAAAGCCTATTCCGAAAAGTTCGTCGGAATAGGCTTTATTTTCGCGTTACATTCTGGAATCTACCGAGTTTTGTCACAGCTTGTTCAAATTAAAAGACTGATGTCACTGACTCATTTAAACTAAATTGCGCCTTATTTGACCGGTGCCGTGATTTCCTCCAGCTTATAAATCGCGTTCTTAACGGTATCAGTATCAATATCCAACGGAATCAGATGCATCGTTGTTTCAGGATCAGCAGAAACAGCCGCGATCTTGGTAATCCCCGCAGCGTCAATATCGCCTAGACCTAAATCTTCGAGGTTAGTTGGAATGTTGAGTTCATGATAAAACGGCAGCAAATTCCGAATATCATCGTAATGGTGTTCAATGGCCAATTGGACCAAAATCCCATAACCTACTTTGATACCATGCAATAAGTGAACAGTTTCAGGAAATAGCGTTAAGGCATCATGGACTGAGTGAGCACCCGTGGAACGTGCATAATCACCGCCCCAGCCACCGACAGTACCAGCCGTCACAATAATGGTTTCCATGACTGTACGCCACGTGTGAGTCAACTGCCCCGCTTGCATGTCCTTAACCGCCTGAACAGAATTATTGAGTAAGATGTTCTTGCAATTAATGGCCATTTGTCGTGAAATACTCAGCGCAGTCGTGTATTCATCATCATCCAATGCTTCAAACATGAGCTCAGATTCATAGAACTTAGCCAGCGTATCCGCGATTCCTGCCACGTAATAATTAACTGGTGAATTTAAAATGACTTTTGGATTGATCAGTAGTAAATGAGCGGTTTCCTTATAAATTTTATGGTCGAGGTGCTCCCCATTTGCTTTATAGTGGACACTTACCGAAGACCATGGTGCGCAGTTACTGGCTAACGTTGGAATCAGCACCAAATACAAATGTGTGCCAGTAGTAACTGCCTTGGCTGTGTCCAAAACCTTACCCCCACCAAGTCCAATCACCATTTGAACCTGATGCTCTTTTGCAATGGCTGCTACGCGATGAATTTCTTCGTAGGAACACTCACCATTAAAGAACACATCTGTCACCTCAACGTGATCACCAAAGTTTGGCAAATAAGGTTTAGCTGCTCTTAGTGACTTAGTACCGTGCAAAAACAACACTTTAGTAACCTTTAAATCTGAAATAAATGATGGTAGCTGGTCGTACGCATCAACATCTGAAATGTACCTTTGCGGACCGCTTTGTGAAAACATAATCTATCCTTCCTCTCGTCTGCATTAATTGTTCGTCTTGAATGCAGGTGTATACATATGATTAAACTTAGCCTTGTAGATCTGAGTCACTGATTTAGTCTGATAAGCCTTAACAATCTTCTTGTATGTGGCATTATTCTTATCACTTGACCGAACGGCGATGACGTTGATCCATGGCTTATTAGCAGGATTGGAATAACTAAAGGATTCCTTGTAGATGGCATCGTTGATGGGATCTTTTTTAGCAACTTTAACGAAGTTACTATTAGTGATTCCGGCTGCAACGTCAGGTAATAGATTCATGATTTTAGCAGGATCCTGTTGAACAATTTTCAACTTTAACTTATTTTCTGTAATATCACTAGTAGATGGTGTATCCCCAGCTTTAGGATCAAGTTTGATCAGACCAGCCTGTTCTAAAACTTTGAGTGCACGGCCGGCATTAGTCACATTATTAGGAATTGAAATCTTGTCACCCTGTTTTAAATCTTTAATGGATTTGATCTTATCGGAGAAAATGTTCATTGGTGTCAAATACGTCTGTGCAATTACAGAAAACTTGTAATGCTTAGTTTTCTCTTCATTTTCGAGGAAGGCTCGGTTTTGAAAGGCAACCATATCGAGTTCCTTGTTATTCATGGCTTGGTTGGCTAGGATGCCATCAGTAAATGGTACTAATTTAACGTGAATGTGTTCTGATTTTAGATTCTTGTTGACCTGAGCCCAAATTGAATTATCAGTCGTGCCAACTACACCGACCTTCACCGTCTTGGTGGCCGCCGCATTACTGCTCTTGCCACAGCCACTTAGTACCCTAGCGACTGAAATAAACGCTAACAACAAACTAAAAATTAAAATAATCTTCTTACTAATCAATCTCTTCATGTCATTTTCCCCTTTTAAAAGTCGGTTTAATGTGTCGTCTTGCGACTGACTAACGTACCGATAATTTGAACAATGGTCACGATAACCAGTAAAACGATGATGCAAGCAAACGTTGCATCCTGTTCATTTTGTTGGAAACCATACTGAATTGCGAAATCACCAATGCCACCACCACCGACAACACCAACGATGGCAGTTAAGCCGATCAAAGAAATAAACGTAATCGTGGTCACTCGCGAAATGTTAGAAATGCTTTCCTTTAAATAGATGGATTTGATAATTTGGAACGTTGATAAACCCATGACCTGTCCTGACTCAATCAATCCTTGATCCAAGTCATTCAATGCCGATTCAATTTGTCTGGAGAAAAACGGCACGATGCCAACAATCAACGGAAAAATGGTCCCTTTTACGCCAATGGCCGTTCCTGAAAGCACCCGAGTCAGTGGAATCAAGGCTGCAATCAAGATAATAAATGGAATTGACCGAAACAAGTTAATGATTTTATCTAAAATGTTCCAGACAACCGGATTACTGGCGATGCCATCCTTCTTCGTCACAACCAGCAATACGCCAATGATTAAACTGATTAAAAAGGAAATGATACCGGTAATAATCAGCATTTCAACCGTTTGAATAATTGAATTTTGAAAAATGTTGTAGTTCAAGGCCACATTGGGAAATAATTTACTAAGCACTAGCGAGCACCTCGGTTCTAACCTGTTTTTCTTTAATGTATGACAGCGCACCGCTGACATCAGATTGCTTGCCACTTAAAATGATGACTAATCCTCCCAACGGTTTTCCTCGTAAAATTTTGATGTCACCAACAATAATGTTGGCATCAACGTTGAATTTACGTGAAATGGCTGAAATCAATGGTTCAATGGCCTTACTGCTGATGTAAGTCACTTTTACCAATAAATCATTATCATGCAACTTTAACAAATTACTGTTGAGGACCTCATCGGGCAAGTTCAACTTGGAAGTTGTGGCAATAAACTTTTTAGTTAACGGTGTCTTAGGATCAACAAAGACGGAATAGACGTCGCCTTGTTCTACGATTTTACCCTTATCCAGCACCGCCACATCATCACAAAGTTCCTCAATCACCTGCATCTCATGGGTCACCACCACGATGGTAATATCCAGCTCATGATTAAGACGCCTCAACAGCTGGATGATATCTTCAGTGGTCTGCGGATCAAGGGCACTGGTGGCTTCATCGCAAAGCAAAACCTTAGGATCATTGACTAACGCTCGTGCAATGGCCACCCTTTGCTTTTGCCCGCCGGAAAGCGTAGATGGGAAGGCGTCCGCTTTATCCGGCAGGCCAACGATTTTCAACAGTTCCAATACTTTGTCCTTAATCTGCTGTTGACTCTGCTTACTATACTTAATTGGCAAAGCAACATTTTCAAAAACCGTCCGTGAAGGCATCAAATTAAACTGCTGAAAGATCATACCCATTTCCTTGCGAGTTTCTCGAAGCTGTTTTTTGGGCATATGGTTGATCTCAATATCTTCAAAATCGACCTTTCCAGTATCTGGTAATTCAATCCCGTTGATGCAACGAATTAAAGTCGATTTTCCGGCACCGCTATAACCAATAATGCCGAAAATACTGCCCTTATGGATTTTCAAATTAATGTTCTTCAACACTTGAAGTTTTTCCTTACTATCCGCTCGCGTAAATTCTTTACTAACGTGATCGAATGTAATGATGTTTTCCTCAGTCATTCATTCCACCTTGATTCATTAATAGTTAATTTTGCTTAAACGTTCGACGACTTCTTTTAAAACTGACTCATCGTGAGTCAAACTCAGTCGAATGTAATTACGACCGTTACTGCCAAACCCAATTCCTGGGGCAACCACGATGTTAGTCTGTTCTAAGATTTGCACGGTAAACTGTTCGCCGTCTAAACCTTCTGGGGCTTTCACCCAAACGAAAAAGGTCCCTTTGGGTTCAACTACGTTCCAACCGATTTGCTTCAACCCACCCACTAAAGTATCACGTCGTTGTCGATACAACGTTCTGAGTTGTTCAACGGAAGACTGATCAGATTCAAGACCAACAGTTGCTGCATCTTGAACTGCCCCAAAAATCGTGCTGTAAACGTGGTCGTGATATTTCTTAATGGCCGCAATCGCTGATTCATTGCCGAGCACGTAACCAGCGCGCCAACCAGCCATGTTGTACGTTTTCGAAAAGGTGTTCAACTCGATGGCATAATCCAAAGCTTCAGGTGCTTCCAAAATGCTCACGGGCTTTTCGTCATAGCTGAGAGCTGCGTATGCAAAATCATTAACAGCTAGGATGTGATGTAATTTACAGAACTGAATCACTTTTTCAAAAAATTGGCTAGTAGCTTCAGCTCCAGTTGGGTTATTAGGATAGTTCAGCAACAATATCTTTGTTTTTTGTAATACCTCATCTGGAATTGATTCTAAATCTGGCAAATAATCGTTAGCTTCAGTGATTGGTAGCTGGTACAACTTACCGCCAGCTAAAGCAACCGAAGCATCGTATTCTGGATAACACGGATCAGTCGTCACCACATAGTCACCAGGATCCAGAAAAACTTGGGGAATTGCTGAAATACCAATGGCTGAACCGTTGAACGTCAAAATCGCTTTGAAAGGATCTGTAGTAACCCCATAATTTTTTTGGTAGTAGTTGGAAATGGCCTTTAAAAAATTAGTCTTTCCTTCAAAAGGCGTGTACCGGTGGTTTTCCAATTTCTCCGATGCTATTTTTAGTTCGTCAATGATAAACTCTGGGGTTGGCTGGTCAGGATTCCCCTTCGCCAGATCGATCAAAGTTGATTGATCTTCGACAGCATCGATTTTTTTATCAAGATCGGCGAAAAAGCTTTTAGGTATTTGTCTAACCTTTTGTGAAGGTGTAAATTCCATTTCTTCTCATCTCTCCATTCGTTTACTTGAAATTATTCGTTAAAAATCAGCGGTGCGATTTGGCTTAAATACTCGCCATCCGTCTCATCAAAGGTACTGTATTCTGGACTATCTAGATCCAAAACACCCCAGAAGTGACCATCCTTGAAAACTGGGACAACGATCTCTGATTTCGAAGCACTATCGCAAGCAATGTGACCTGGAAAATTGTGAACGTTCTCAACGATTTCTGTCTGCTTGGTTTTGGCGACTGTACCGCAAACACCTTTACCAACTGCAATATGCATACAAGCTGGCTTGCCTTGAAACGGTCCAAGAATCAGTTCGTTATTTTTAAACCGATAATAGGTCGTGCCATTCAAGCTTGGTATCTCATGAAAAAGTAAAGAGACTAAATTACTCATGTTGGCCACAACATCCGTTTCACCTTCCAGCAGACTCTCAGCCTGTTTCACCAACAACTCATAGTTTTCTTGCTTTTTTCCCATATCTCATTCCTCCTTACAAGTAAACAGAAAAGCAAAAAAGCACTTTCGCCCTTCACCAGATTTAATCTCTGATAAAGGGCGAAAGTGCTTTTCCGCGGTACCACCTCAATTTACATAATTCACTTGAATTACATACGCTTCAGATACAAAAAGAAAATCTTCTTATACCCTAACTCTGTAACGGGAGTACCCGGCATTATCTAACGTACGCTCGACAATGAAGACTGTTATTAAGACCATATTCGAACTTAGACTACTACCACCTTCCATCAACCGGTGGCTCTCTAGAAATAGCTTTCAGCTCTACTCATCTTACGTCTACTTGTTTTGTTAAATTGGTATTGATTATTATACAAATCTAAGCGGAAGTCAACAGTAAAATGAAAATTTGATGAGTTGCATTTAATTAACTGTTAATTCATAAAGTGTGTGTCGTTCCTTTAATAGCAGTATATAATCTAACTATTTTTTGATAGAATTTGGAACCATTAAAAATAAATGAGTGTTGGGCAATGGCGTTGGAATGCATCTTATACAATCGCTAAATTTTAGGATTCTCAAAAGAAAAGGAGTGCCACCTAACATCAACGGTAGCACTCCTTTAATTTCATCTATTCAAAACTAACCTAATCTCGCTTCTTCCGCAAACCAACCAGTCCCAGTAAACTCAACATGCCAGCCAATACTACTCCCATCACAGAACCAGTTTGACCATCACGTTCATCCGTTTGAGGTAACTGTTGCGCACCAGACGCAACTGGCTGACCATCATTATTTTGGCTATCTATAGCTTGTCCAGCAGCTTCCGTGTCATCCTTAACTGCGCCAGTCGAACTCACTGCCTCGGTTTCAGGCGTCTCAGTGCCATCCCCAGCAGTTTCAACGCCTTCAGCTGGTTGCTCTATCTCTGATTGCTCAGTTTCAGGCGTGACCTCGCCACTTGGTTCAGCCACCGTTAGCTGTTCAGTTTCCGGTTGGGTGACTATGGACTGATTCGTCGTCGGCTGGGTAACATCAGGATTACCCTGTGTGATCGTACCACCAGTCTCACCATCATCAATCGCCTTTTTCTTGTAAATTACTTTAATGGTCATGTCCTTCAACTCTCCCGTAGTCACCCCTGGATAGTGAGTTTCAACTTTGTTTGGCGTTGCCTCATAACCTTCAATCACTGGCACCTTGACAGCGCCATAACTAGTCTGTGCCGTTGCCATCTACTCACCTGTCACATCATTCTCTGGAGATGTTCCAGGTAATCGTTTCGGCAACACTCGGCGCTAACGTGTTGCCAGCTTCATCCGTAAACGTCACCGTCTGGGTAGTCTGCGCTGTGGAGTGAGTTACATGGTGGGTTAAATGCAATTGATAAACTTGGCTTGCCGCTGAATCATTATCAAACGTGATAACTTCGGGAATTCCGTTTGAAGCCACCACATAGTTCAATGGTGAATACTAATAAATTTGTGCATTTAAAGACATCAAAAAAAGAGCTCAAAGTTGACGTGTCTCCCACGAATTCGCTCTTTTTAGTCATATCAAACATTACATATTTTCAGAATAATCTAGTAGCCAAATGGAACATATACCCATTGCACAAATGACTTTCCCTGAACGGTGTACGAACTTGACGGTGCTGACGGCTGTTTTTCTTCAACACGGTAGCTCCAACCATCAGTGCTTTCAGTGTCTTTAAAGCCATCTATGCTGCTGATGGTCATAATCCCGTTGACGGACGATTCACTAAACGCAATACCGTGCTCTTCAAAATAACGTTTTGACACGTCAAAAACCGTGTCTGAATCTAACCAAGAAAGATCCCGATAAATTGTGTAGATTTTTTGAGTCCGGGCATTTTCAAGACGATACTTTGACGGTGTCAATCCCATTTTTTTCTTGAATAGCTGTGATAAATAACTTGGGTGACAAAAACCAGCCTCATTGGCAATCACATCAATTGATTCCGATGTTAAAGCCAGTTTTTCACAGAGAATGGCCATTCGGCATGAGTTTACGTAATCTCGAAAGTTAACTTTGCAATACTGCTTAAAGAGTCTGCTTAAATACATTGGTGAAATATTAGCTGCTTGTGCTGCCTCACCAATTGAAACCGCCTGACTGATATTCTGATGCAGGTAATTCAAAACCTTAATCAAACTACTTGAAGTCTGGATATCCTGCTTGGTAGTTACATGAGTCGCTGCATCCGAATTTGTGGTCATCCGTGCAGCGACTGATTCTGGTTCTCTAGTTACTGACTCTTCATCCGTAAGCACTGCCTTACCTGTTGACTGCCTCAGTGAAAAATTGAAACCACTCATACGAATTAACTGATTGCTATCCAACGGTTCACACACACTAATCCTTTTTTTATCCTGAAATCCGAGCGATTGATTAAAAATAATTTCCAGAAAGCTCCGCGATGACCGAATTCTATCCGCCGAAATATCACCAGAATAGCAAATGACAAACCCCCACAACTCGGTATCTATCGTCCCAGGGAAAACAGTATAGTTTTTGAGATTTTTAAGATGAAAATGTTCTGCTAAATCTTCATTACCCGAAAAAACGTTACCGTTAACCAATAAATGGTCATCCAAAGTATACACAACTGTGTCAATCTGCGTTACTTTGGCAAAATCATCAATTCTACTTGCCACACTTTGGTAGTTTTTAGATTCCAATGCTTCACTCATGATTATCATTCCCATCTTTAAAAAGCTGTGAAACTAAATAAAGACGCTTTAAACAACACACTATTAGTGTGTCGCTTAAAGCGTCTTCGCCCTTTTAAATGTACACCATTGTACATGTATTCACATTTATTATACATACAATATAGCGCTTACATTCAATAAAGTCAACCGATTTCATTAAAGAATTATTGCACAATCGACATTAATATCTCTTTTTACACTCACAAGTAGTGAGATTATCCAAATTTCAATATAGATTTTCACCTAATGCGTCAGATAGATTCTTCGTAGCTTACTTATGTCGGCCTCTGTGATACCAATGTCAGTTGTTAAGTACTGCATAATTCCACCGAATTCATAATTAATCAGCATTAAGGCTTGTTCAAGATAGTCAAGAGAAACAGTAGACAAATCACAGATGGATTGAATAAACTGACAGTTCATATGATGAGTAAGGGCTTCACTGACTCGAGCCTTAATCCGATTCACTGATGATTTATTTGTTAACATATAATCAGTCACAATATTTTCCGGCTGAACATCCAGTATCGACAATAGCAGTAGCGTGCAAATCCCTGTTCGGTCCTTCCCAGCAGAACAATGGAAGAGAATAGTCTCCTGCTCACCATAGTTCAAAAGAGTGGTTAAAAAATCATGGTAAGCGCGTTGAGCATGACGACTAACTACCATTTTACGATAGACAAACTGCATCTGCAAGCTGCCAGCTCGCGCATTAGTAGAATACTCTTCTTGAAGTTTTTCAGCTGTTTCTGTGCTTTCCGTATCATCATTGTCAAGAACTGGAATATGGTCATACGTCATACCGTCCGGCACAATATCAGGATACTTAGTAATCTCAGCAGTCGACCGTAAATCAATGATTCTTGAAATTCCATAGTTAGTTAATGTGCTCTGGTCGATCGGGGTTAAACTCGCTAAGTGTCCTCCGCGAACCAACTTACGTGAAATAACTTGTTTGCCATGTAACCCAGTTAAACCACCGAGATCACGAAAATTCATTCCACGCTGTAATTTAATCTCTTGGCCATTCATGCTCAACGCACCCCTTTTCATAATTAGCTTGGCATCCAACTAGTATCGCCTAAAAACGGGCTGGCAACTCCCAACAGGTCACCAGTTGACATTGTGATATCTCTGAGTGTTCTGATTTGTCCAGCTGTCATCACTGGAAGATCACCAACCAATTGTTTAACAACCGACGTGACAGAGTAACTAGCCAACCTTGTACTACTGGTCGCACACTGCCCATAGTGGCCCAAGGATAAGCTAAGATAGTCTATGCCAAGTTTATTCAGGATTTCGATTAAAAATAAATTATCCTCAAAGCATAGACCTCCAATTTCTCGCTCTTCGGGAGAAATTCGATATCCAATAATAAATGAACGCTTTAACTGATCCCGTAATTGCAGAATTCTTTGTGTCAAAAGTACAGGAAATTGAACTCGCTTTAGTAACGAACCACCCCACTGATCAGTCCGCTTATTCGATAACGGTGACATGAACTGTTGAATGAGAAAGGTGTTAGCACCATGAATCTCAATACCATCAAAACCCGCCGCAATCGCTCGTCGAGTAGCCATCAAGAACTCATTAATCACCTGAGAAATATCATCGAGCGTCATTGCTTTGGGTAAATCAACAATACCATGCTTTCCCTGAACAACGCTGGGCGCAATCACGTCCTGTCCATTAGTAATCATTCGGTTGGTCATTCGCCCAGCGTGGACAATTTGTAAAATGGCTTTACTATGATTTTGATGAATGGCGTCCGCAACTTTCTTCAATTCTGGAATTACCCGGTCAGAGGCTACACTAACCGAGCCGAAAGCCGTGTTTCCTGACAATGAAACGTAGGCCGATCCAATGATTACCATACTAACCTGCGCTGCAATATCTCCGTAAAATTGGATACCCTCAGGTTTGAGCGCACCGTTACTAGCTTTTTTTATATCCATTGGTGCTGCCACCAAATGACTTTTCAACGTCACTCCTGAACGTAACTTAAAGGGGGTATATAACTGATCAATTTTCACAAGTATCGCCTCCTTTATGTTAGTTTACTATCGCCAATAAGAACTGGTTTAACTCTTGATACGTTGGCATGGCTGGTATATTTTGATGAATAAGCGTATTTTGAATGAATCGAAGCATCTCTGGTACTGCATGCAAAATATCGTCTTTTTCTAAACCAAATTCAGCCAATGTATTGGGAAATTCAAGCTGTTGTCTTAAACCTATAACAGTTTTTGGTAGGTCATGGCTTGGATTAATACATAAAACGTCTGGCTGTTCACGAACTGCTTGATACTTTTGAACAAGAATTGGACACCGAGCACTGTTAAAAGCCAAAATTGGTCCAATCATCATTGCACATGTCATACCATATGGAACATGAAATAAAGTATTCAATCGTTCTGCGAAAGCGTAGCTAATACCCACCCCAATTTGGTCCATCACATTTCCAGTAAACGCTGATATTAACGGTAATACCGCGTTATTAGTTGCTTTCTCATTTGCAGTTAACTGTTGAAATGATAACTTAATGACGTTTGTCGCTAGTAAATCAGTCGTTGGATTTGCAGCAGTAGAAGCCAAAGTCTCCAACCCATAACTCAGTTGTTCAAACAACGCAGTCTTTTCAGCAACTTTTGATAGCTCATCAAGTTTATTAGGATTAATAATTAGGTCATCTGAGTCACATCTTGCATCTGAATAAGTGAGAGTTTTCCCCTGTTTTCCTGAACTAATTACAAATTTTCTAGTTGCTTCTAGACCATCATTATTTATTGTAGGAATCAAAATAGCATTGAGCTGCTTAGTACCTGTTTGTTGTTCATAAAAATATCGCATTGCCCGACCGGTGCTAATTGCAGAACGATCACCTACAATTACCATTACCTCAGGTTGCCACTGTTTAATCAATAAACTACCCTCAATAACCGCTACTAAAGGTGAACATGGTCGAACATGGCTATAAATTTTAACTGTTTGACTACCAATTTGGTTGATAATATTAGTAAGTAATGATGTTCGCTTCAAAAATGGGTTGCAAACGATAAGTACTCTTCGATTTTGCTGTTGTGATAACGATGCTAACCCGACTTTTAGATTAGGAATAAATTTCTTTAATTCAACCACTACTTTCACTTCCCATCCTTCCTATCCCATTAATAACAAACAACACTGAACACTGTGACATGACTAACATGCACAATGTTCAGTGTTGTTGTTCGTATCACATAAGATTACTAGTAAACTGCATCACTGATACTACAGCGTCACTAGTTGTCGTGCGATTAATTTGTTGAAGTTGATTGTTCATCATCAAAACTCATTTCAAGGTAGTCTGCCAGTTCGTCAAGTCCAGTATTATCTGTTAAAGAAACCTCAAAGATTGTCTTTGCTCCAGCTAACACAAGTTGTCGCCTAGCACGTTTAATATCACTATCCTTTGAAATCAAATCTACTTTGGTGACGACACCTATTTTACGTTTAGGAAACATGCTACCAAATCCTGGGGAAAAAGTTTGTCTTCGATCCGTTGCACTCTGTAAAAGTACAACGACATCCGCATCAACCGCTGTAATAGTCAAAGCGCTATAATATTGGCGGTGTTCCATGAATTCTCCGGGTGTATCAATTAGCTGATTGTGTTGGTAAAACTGAACAACTTGTGTTTTTCGATACTTAACAGCTTGTTTCTGTAACCGCTGACATAACGTTGTTTTACCGCAACCAACCGCGCCAATAAAGATTGGTTTTTTCATTTAATAACCGCCTCCTTTATAAAATTATTATGCATCAAATCTGTCGATAATACCCACAATTGCTGCATCCATAACATCGTCGATTGGACTAACGCTTGTATCACTATTACGAGCACCGGCGCCTTTAACGTACAAAACATATTCACCAATGCCAGCGCCAACCGTATCAGCCGCAACTTCCTGCCGCTGCTTAGGTTTTCCATTAAGGTCAACTTCTTGAACGATCATCAGTTTGCGACCAACTAATGATTCATGCTTTTGTGTTGAAACAACGCTGCCGACTACTTTTCCCATATACATTTGTTGCATGCCCCCTTTTCCATTTAATCAACATAATCGTACATTGCGATACCTAATGGGGTCACAAATTGAGGGAACACTGGTTTAATAGCATCAATCTGAAGCGTCTTACTAAAAGTTTTAATGAAGTCTTTGAAATTAATGGCACCACCAACAACAATAACTGGTTGCTGTAACTTATTAGTTACAGTCTTTTTCGTAATCATGGCCATTTTTTCAACAACTGGTCGAATTACCATAAATACTTCATCTTCCTTGGTTGCATCGCGTTTCATAAGCTCCGCCTCATCAGAATCGATATGATGATTACCCGCGAGCACTAACGTCATGTGAATACCACCAGTTGGTTCATCGACAACTTCAACAAGCTGACCATCCTCAAAAATACTAATTCCAGTAGTACCACCACCAATATCAACCACTGTTCCGGTCGAAATTCGAAGAAACTTAGCGGCTGCCGTGGGTTCATCAACAACTCTTAAGCATTCAAAATTTGCAGATTCAATCACATTTTGAACCACTTTCTTGCTTCCATCGCCAGTTCCGGGAGGAATAGCGCCACAAGCTCTAATAAGAGTGACACCTAATACTGACTCAGCTTTCTGTTTCAAGCGTTTCAAAATATTAATGCTCTCAATAAAATCAACGACTATGCCATCACGAACCGCATGATCATATTCAAACGCGCCGTATAGCGGATTGTTATCCTCATCCAGAACCGTTAGAACGATAGATGACGTTCCCAAATCCACGCCAACACGCAACAGTTCGTTCGATGACACTGAACGAGTCGCATGATCACTATTTACAATTTTTGAAAATTCCTCTAGCTGTTGATTAACCTTCGTTAAATCACCTTTAGTTTCTACAGTCATGCGCATCCCTCAATTTCTGTTGGTTGGTTTTAATCAGCTAAGTTCTTGTGATTGGTGGTGTTGCAAAGTTTAAAATATCATGAAGTTTATTAACCACTTCATTTAAAGCATTTTCTACTTCTGAAACTTCACCACACACAACCACTGAACCACTGAACCGATCAATGAAGCCTAAAGTTACAGAGCTAGATTTTGTTGCGACATCGCTAGCGATAATCGACGCCTCGCTTGGCGTAATTGTTAAGATTCCTAACGCTGTATTATTGTCATCTAGCCCAAGTTTTTCAAAAATATCTGCATCGGGATTGGCAATCACGTGAGCTAGAGTGATTTGTTTACCCGGAACGTATTCTTGAATCATTCGTTCAGGTTCAGTTCGTTGTCCTAGCGCATCAGTATCAGCCATCTTGGATAACTCCTTTCAACATCTCTAATCTGCTGCCATGATCTACCAATTTACATCTAAGCCTGGTTTGCCCAATCTGCTGGATAAGTGATGTAAATAAACCGAGCTGCTTCAGGAGCGGAAAATTTAATTGAGCTCCCCTTCGGAATCAAAATCAACTGACCAGGATTAGCAGTAGCCGTCCCATTTTTACCAATTACCTTCAGCTGTCCACTAATAACATAGTCAACTTCGTCATAGTTCAGTGTCCAGTCAAAAGTACTCTTAGTCATCTTCATTAAACCAGCACCTAGCCGTGGGCTTTCGTTTAGATCAAAGAAGTCTTTTGTATAAACTTGATCTGCTGGATTACCGGTGTCCATCCGGTCAACTTCGGTAACATCACATGCTGGTAAATCAATTGAGATCAAACCATCAGGCGTAGCCGTCTTATTTGCACTACCACCTAATTTTTCAGTCAAAATCTTACGAATAATTGTTTCAACTTGATCACGATCTATTTCCATTTATAGCGCATCCTCTCTATATCTCGTTAGATTACTGATTAGTTCTCTGCAGGCTTTGGATCAGCTTTCTTTTCGACAACCTTATCAGTCTTCTTTTGCTTTCCTAAGGTCCGGTCAGCCATGAACATTGCAACGAAGATAGCTGTAACACCGGCAACAAGTTTGGCAACAATCATCGGGAAGATCATATCTTTTGCAACACCAGCTACGAATCCAAGGTGATCACCGAAGACAAAGGCTGCGGATACTGAAAAGGCAACGTTGATAATCTTGCCACGATCATCCATGTCCTTCATCATCCCAAACATTGGAATATTATTTGCTAAAGTAGCGACCATCCCGGCAGCTGCTGTTTCATTCATTCCTAAGACTTTCCCCATGCCCATCAAAGGCTTCTTGAAGACTTTCGTAATAACGAAAACCAGCGTAAATGCACCAGCTAACGTCATAGCAATACTACCAACAACCTGAATACCTTCCTTAACGTTACCCATGCCTGGAATAACAGTAACTCCAATCATCGACTGAATAGCGCCAAGTGCTAGTCCAAGAGTTCCAATAATAACAATCAGTTGCCCAAAAACAGAAAATCCTTTAATCATACCTTCTGGTTTAAACCAGAGTCCTAATGCAATCAAAACAGCAAAAATAATAATTGGAACTAAGTTCTTCAAAATCATCATCAAAGGTAAACCCATCATTAGGCCACCAACGAAGCAACCAATCGGGATTGTTACCATTCCTGATAAAACGCCAGTTGCTAGGAACCGGTGATCTTTTTTATCAATAATACCTAACGCAACTGGGATTGAAAAAACAATTGTTGGCCCCATCATTGAACCTAAGATGACGGCTGCAAACATCCCAGCTTGCGGGTTGATTGCCATTTGTTTTGCTAATTGAAATCCACCCATATCCAGAGCAATCAAACTGGTAGCAAACATCGATGGATCAGCACCTAAAGCTTGGTAAACTGGCACAACAATTGGTGATAAAATTTTAGCCAGAATTGGAGCTAAAATAATGATACCAACCATTGATAGAGCCAAGGCACCCATAGAATTGATACCTTCTTCAAACTTTTCCCCAAGACCAAACTTATTGCCTAACATGTGATCAACGGCACCCAAAATCATAAAGAATACCATGATATACATTATAATTTCATTAATACTCATAACTATAAAACCCTCCCTTCAAATAACAGGCCTCAAGATTCAATCGAATCAATAATGCCAATAATCGTTGCATCTATTGGGACGTTAGTGCTCTCGTCAGCAAGTCGGGCACCGGATCCTTCAACTACCAATACCTTTTCACCGAATCCAGCACCAACTACATCTCGAGCAACCAATTGTCGGATATGCCAGGTATCATTGACTTTTTGATCTCGTACGTTGACCAACATGAATCGTGAGCCAGAAAGTGTATCAACTTTTTTTGTCGACCATAGATTGCCAACAACTTCTCCAACAACCATACCGAAACCTCCCAGGCATCATAAATTCAGATGCTTATCTTTAGCCAATTCTTTAGCTAAATCAGTTAGAACTTCCCCTGGCTGCAATAATGGTTGTTGATTTGATTGCCAGCGTTGTTCTAATACTTGTTCAGTGACAAAATGACGTTTATTCAGTCCAGAACTCACAGATTTTACCGACTTTTTTGACCGAAGTTGTTTAAACTGTTCATCAAACTGACCTTCACTATCGATAAAATGAACATCGAATTCTGATGTTTTTTGAATTGCTGTTTGTAGTTGTCGCCAAACAGCATATCGAGCTTCTTTGCGATAACCTTGTAATTTGGGCTTTGATGAGAAAATCCAGACCGGTTTACCTTTAAGCAGAAAGTCTATCATTTGTGTTGTCACGGGATCAATTGCGGTTAAATGTGCAACTGCAATGAGCTGTGGCATTGTTACCTGATTAAGACAAAGCAGGATAGCATCGCTATCCTGCTTTTGTCCGAAATCGAAATGATAGTCAGCTGAAAGTTTCTTAACATACGGTGCAGGATACGCTTCTATTTGATCCTGAAATAGGATACTGCTTTTGCAAACTACTTTAAGTTGCGCCCAAACCCGGTCCGTGATGATTTGAATAAGTTTCTCTATTTCAGCAGACTGCATTTTCAAAACCTACTTTTTATAAATTGCGCCTCGCATGCCCTTCGTTAAGCCACAAGCGTTGGCTTCATCAAAGTCAACATGCATCCGAGTTGAATAATTCTTGCTGACCCGGATAACTACATTGTCAAAAATCAATCCACGAGATCCGTCAACTTTAACCTGAACGATTTCACCATTCTTAACTCCGAAAAGAGTTGCATCTTCAGGCGTCATGTGAACGTGGCGTTGAGCGATGATAACGCCGTCTGAAATGTCAACGGATTTACCATTACATTCCAAAGTAACACCAGGCGTATTATCTAAATGACCACTCTCACGAAGAGGAGCTTTCAATCCTAAGGTTAGTGCATCAGTTAATGAAAGTTCAACTTGTGAATCTCCTCTAGCTGGTCCCAAAATAGCAACATTATCTAACTTACCATTAGGTCCAACAATATTTAACCGTTCCTCACTTACATACTGCCCTGGTTGAGAAAGCGGCTTTTTGGGCGTCAACTCATAACCCTTTCCAAACAGTGCATCAATAGTTGGTCTGTCCAGGTGAATGTGTCGGGCAGAAGCTTCAATTTCAACTGTTGTCTTCTTGCGCAACTCAGTCACAATTTCATCGACCAAGGTATTTAAATCTTGCGTACTAATCACCTACTTTTCTAGTAACGAATTAAGCCATTCCTGTATCAAAATTTGCCATGAAACAACCGCCTCATAAAAAGTTGAATTTCTAAGATTCGGTTGAACCGTCAACCAAGTTACTAAAGAGAATGCAACTTGATCTAACGTTCCCTGCAATTTTTGAACGGTTAACAGACTTGCCTCCTGTAATTTCAAATCACTTAACTTCAAGGTATCTAATGAATACTCATCATCCTGCCAAACCTGATCAAACGACGCTGAGATCAGCTGATTAACGAAAGCAACGCTGTCATTAACCACATCCTGATTAACTTTGGCCTTTTGTTCATTCAACAGTGTTAAATACAACAAAAGCTGTTCTCTTAAAGCTGCTTGTAAGTGAATTAATGGCGTACCATAATCAGAAATTTGATTAAAATCCACAGGCTTATGTGTAACCTGAATGGTCTCCAACCAGGTATTCGGCTTTGCTTTTTCACCCTCTTGGATTTTAACCCCAGACGTGTTAGTCTGATTGATTTTGATTTGATGTTCACCTAAGAAACTACGTGCTGACGGAGTTAAAATAGTACCTCTTGGCAAAGTAAGCTGATCATTATCTGAGAGCTTATTTGCTTTCATCAACTGACGAACTGAAATTTCGGTTAATAATTTATCCAAGAGGCACCTCCTTTCATAGATGACCTATTGAAGTCATCTCTCAATTAATCAATGGTAGCGTCGTTACTCTTAGTTGAAAGTGATGGTAAAATTGATTCCACTTCATTGTGTGGACGAGGGATAACATGAACAGAGATTAACTCACCAACTTTTTCACTAGCAGCAGCACCGGAATCAGTAGCAGCCTTAACGGCACCAACATCACCACGAACCATAACAGTTACAAGTCCTGCACCAATTTGTTCTTTACCGATTAAAGTAACGTTAGCAGCCTTAACCATGGCATCTGCAGCTTCAATTGCACCAACTAAACCTTTTGTTTCGATCATACCTAAAGCGTTTTCATTTGACATAATAATGTCCTCCCTTTATTTAAATAATTTCTATTGGATTTTTTGTAAAACCTGACGCACTAATTCATCTACTAATTGTTTCTGGTCAAAGTTGACTTGTGTTTTATTACCACCAGTCGCAGTGACGTTAGTAGCTTCACGTTTGATATCATCTAATTCGGTCACGCCAACTGCGACGTGCTTCATATTGATGAGGTCTAACGGACTAATGTTTTCAGAAGTTGCACTTCCACCAACAGCACCACAGCCAAGTGTTAATGCTGGGTTGAGGTTAGTTGCAGCACCAATACCACCTAGGGCACCAGCCACATTCACCAAAATCCGTGATGCTGGTACAAGCAAAGCATATTTACGAACGGTGTCCATGTTCTCTGAATGAATAATGGCAGTATGTCCAATTCCTTCATTCTCTAACAATTTAACCGTTAAGGCAGCGGCAGCTTCACAGTTTTCAACTTCGAAGTATGCCAAGATTGGCGTTAACTTCTCACGTGAGAACGGATCTTTCTTCCCAACGTTTTCAGCCTTATCTGGAACAACCAGAACCCGGGTATCTTGAGGAACCGTAATGAGCGCTAAATCAGCTAATTGCTGAACTGACTTCCCAACAATTTGCGGGTTCATCGTGCCATCACTACGCAGCATGAACTTTGAAAGTGCAGCGCTTTCGTTCTCATTTAAGAAGTAAGCACCTTGTCTCTTTAATTCACGACGAACTTCTTCGCTATTGGCATTCTCCGCAATGATTGACTGCTCAGAAGCACAAATTGTCCCGTTATCAAACGTTTCAGAATCCATGATCCGCTTAACTGCTTGCGCAACGTTAGCACTCTTTTCAATGAATGCTGAACCGTTACCAGGACCAACCCCAATGGCTGGCGTCCCTGATGAGTATGCGGCGTGTACCATCAAGCCACCACCAGTAGCAATAATGTATTTGGTATCCGGATGACTCATCAACTCTTGTGAAGCCTCAATCGTTGGATGCGTAATCGTCCCAATCAAACCTTCTGGGGCACCTGCTTTATAGGCAGCGTCTTGAACAACCTTAACCGCTTCCAAAATACAATTTTTGGCACCTGGATGAGGTGAGAAAACAATTGCATTCCCACCTTTTAAAGCAACCAAAGACTTGTAGAAGATTGAAGACGTTGGGTTGGTTGAAGGGATAATTCCTGCTACAACCCCAACTGGAACAGCGATATCAATCGTTTTTTTCTCAGGGTGTTCCCCAACGATACCAACCGTCTTCATGTCTTTGTAACGATCATTTACAGTCTTCGAAGCAAAGATGTTTTTAATGACCTTATCTTGCCAAATTCCGAAACCGGTTTCTTGTTGAGCCATTTTCGCTAATCGTTCACTGTTTGCAACTCCTGCATCAGCAATTGCTTGACAAACTTCGTTAATTTTTTCTTGCGAAAATTGGCCATAAATCTTTTGCGCTTTAGTAGCCGCATGTAATAAATTACGAACTTCTTGGAGAGAAGCTAAATCTTGATCTAGATTCAAATGTCATTCCTCCTTTGCAAATCATCTAAGATCGCTTGTACAAGCGTTCTCTTGTTGCCCATCTTGATTTGCTTCTTTGTCAACGTCTTGATATTCATGCGATAAGCTTGCTTCCGTAAGTCAACAACGCGCATGTTTTCAAGTTTTTGTTTATCAGTAACCCATGTGTTTTTATCATCGGTTATGGCTTTCTTAGTTGTTTCTGCTTGAGATTTCTCAGTTTTTTCAACTGAAGGTATTGATTTAACAGTGTCTGTTCCAATTGACTTGTCATCCTCAACACTTGAATTCTTAGATGGTGACACAGTTGCATTTTGAACGTCATCAGACGATGATTTATCTGCAGCTGGCTCATCAGGTGTTGCAGCATCCGTGGCAGTTACCTTAGTTTCCGAAGCAGGTTTAGTTACAATCTTTTTCGGCCCCCTCGGTGCTGGTGGCATGGTCATTTGATTGGTCTGTTCATCCATTCGTGCAATGACATAGTTTGAAATCAGACAACCCATGTTTTCAATGCTTGAAACCCCGGCGTCAACAGCAGCGTTTACAGCAGCAACATCACCAGTTAAGAGAACTGTTACCAGCCCACCACGGGTAATTGTTGCATCCTGAAGGTCAACGTTGGCGGCTTTTAAGGCAGCATCTGCGGCAACAACGGCTCCTAAGAAACCCCTAACTTCAATCATGCCAAGACTTTCTACTGCCATTTATTAGTCACATCCTTACTAATTTTCTTTAGGATCTGCTGCAATCTGTTTGACAGCATTCGCAAATGCATCGCAAGCGGCCTTACATGCCGATTGTGACCCAGTTAGCAAACCTCCACCAAAGTTGGTTTCCGAAGGCGGACCGTATAGAATACCCATATCAACGTCAGCAGCTTTCATTGCGGCATCTAGTCCGAATACGGACTCCAGTGGTGGTGCAATGAGATATGCAATTGCAAGACCTTCCTGAATTCCAGCCACTTTTGAGAGATAACTCCCAGTCCGCGAAATTGTATGAGCAAAGTAAACAATGCTATCATCTTCATTTGCACTAATGAAATGTGCCTCTTGTTCAATGACTTCAACACATCGTTCAAGACCACTCTTAACTTCAGCTGGACTCGGCCCACCGAGAATACCAATAACTTCACCGGCAAGTTTTGTTGATGCATTTCCAGCACCTGCATACATACTCTTACCATAAACAACTTCCACATCAGCAGTTTTAGTTGCTTCGTCCAAGGCCACGTACGTAACATCATCACAGTCGGCCGTAATAATTGCAAGACTCTTAATATGGTCTGGCAACTCTAATGCAGCAGCTAATTCCGGCTGAACATTTGGAATGATTCTGGTACTTAAGACGTTGGATTTTAAAATATCTTCCTTCACTATGCGATTCCTCCTCCCATTACACGAACGGGTATGTTAGGCGTTTGCATCGGTGCCATTTTGAACAGCTTTGAAATCAATCCCTGACTTCTTAGCTTTTAGCATCTTGTCCAACAATTCAGCAATGTAGGCCCCGGCTTCAACGGCTGGCATCCCACCATCGTGGATATTTGAAACAACAGTCCGGTTAGCTTCTGGCATACCCATGGTTGGTTTGTAAGCAATGTAAGCACTCATTGACTTAGCAGTAACCAACCCTGGACGTTCACCAACGAACATGCATACAAGATCTGCACCAGTTAGTTCACCAATTTGATCTTCAATACCAACACGAGCATATTTAACAAAAATGACATCTTTGGTATCGAATCCTAAACCGTAAACTTTTAATCCTTGTTGTAATGCTGGAATAATTTCCTTGATGTTAGCTTCAATAGCAGTTGAACTTAAACCATCTCCAACAACAACTTGAATTTTTGGATTAGACGGAACACTTGATTTCACCTTAGCCGCAACTTCGTCAGTAAACTTACGACCATGATCTGGACGAGTTAAAAATTCATCTTTGGTTTTGCAACTTGTTTGGGTTTCAAGGAAGCCCATATCTTTTGGTAATTGCGGATCAACATCATCGAACACCGCATCTTGAGCTGCCGCGTGGTCAGCACGAAACCGCAAAACGGATTCTGTCTTGTACCGAACACCTGACCGCCATAATCCCAGACGAGCTGGTGTGAACGATTTCATTTTCAGATAACCTTCACGATCTTCTGGGTTCGGAACTAAGAATTGTTTACGGAGATCAATCTTGGTGATGTCATCTAAAACTTCACCAGAAACATTAGAATTGTTACTGATTGGTGAACTATTTGTATTTGAAGCAGTTGTTGTGCTTGCTCCGTTTGTCTCTGGAGATTTGCCTGCAGCTACATCAGATAAAATATTTTCAATCATTGTTTTTAATTCTTTTTCATCCATAATTTAGTCACCCTCTTTTTACTTTAAGAAAATTGAAGCGTCGCCAGCATGTTCAGTTAATTGCCCATCTTTACTGATACCCATCTTTTCCATCCAGTCTTCGAATTCCTTAATTGGGTGATAACCGAAGATATCTCGAATAGTGGCAGTTTCCTTGAAACCAGTTGATTGATAGTTCAACATAATATCATCAGCATGAGGAACACCCATGATGTAGTTGCAACCAGCAGCAGCAAGCAAAATTGTCAAATCTTCTGCATCGTTTTGGTCAGCCTTCATATGGTTGGTGTAGCAAACGTCACACCCCATTGAGATTCCTTGTAACTTACCCATAAAGTGATCTTCAAGACCAGCACGTGTAACTTGCTTTGAATCATAGAGATATTCAGGTCCGATGAAACCAACAACTGTGTTAACCAAGAATGGATCATAACGTTTAGCAAACCCGTAGCAACGAGCCTCCATCGTTAATTCATCAGCTCCGAAATTAGCTTCTGAAGAAAGTTCTGAACCTTCACCAGTTTCAAAGTACATCACATTAGGACCTTGGCATTGACCTTCATGTAACGCAAGATCACGAGCTTCGTCTAACATTTCTGCATTCAAACCGAAAGCAGTATTCCCTTTTTCTGATCCGGCAATTGATTGGAAAATCAAACCTGCTGGGGCACCTTTACGAACAGCTTCCATTTGAGTCGTAACGTGAGCTAAAACTGAACATTGTGTTGGAACATCCCATTGTGAACGGAATTCCTCAAACTTATTCAAAATCTTAACAACACTATCAACTGAATCGTCGTTAGGATTCAAGCCAATAACAGCATCCCCAATACCATAACTGAGACCTTCCATCGTGGTAGCCATGATCCCATCAATGTTGTCAGTAGGATGGTTTGGTTGGAGTCGAGATGAAAATGTACCTGGGCGACCAATCGTTGTGTTAGCAGTCTTCTCAACATGAATCTTCTTAGCAGCAACAACTAAATCCATGTTTGTCATCAACTTAGTAACGGCAGCGGCCATTTCAGAAGTCAGACCCCGACGAACCCGTTGGATTTCATGATCAGTAACTTTATCTGAAAGTAACCAGTCACGGAATTCACCAACAGTCCAGTTCTTAATTTCGTTGAAAATACGCTTGTTAACAGCGTCGGTAATAATTCGGGTAACTTCATCGTCCTCATACGGAACGGCTGGATTATTGTAAATATCGTTTAAAGTCAAATGACTTAAAACTACTTTGGCGGCAACCCGCTCAGTAGCATCCTTAGCAGCAACTCCTGCTAATTCGTCCCCTGATTTTAATTCATTGGCCTTAGCCATTACTTCTTTTACAGATTTAAAACTGTAAAGCTGATCAGATAACATCGTCTGTAAAATCATTTTGTTTCCTCCCTTGCAACTGTATTTTGTAAATATTAACCAAAAACAAGTGTTTTCACGATAACTGGTAAGACTTCACCATCTGCTACTGGTTCGCCCAAATCAATGTAGTCACCGTTTTCAACTTTTACACTATCGATACAAACAAACGGATAACGTGCTGGCAACCTAGCAAATAAACTATGACCTAATGCTTTAGCCATGTCTTCATGAACCATAATGATGAGTGGTTCACGTTTTTCAATTAATACCTGAGCACCTTTGACAATAGCTGCTGCGTAACGCTGAATATCAGCAAAACTTGGACTATGAATTCCAGTAAAGGCTAAAGTCACATTGCTCAACTCGTTTTCAACCTGATACCACTTGATTTTTTCGGTAATCTTACCGGCTAAACCCTCAACATCCAGCTTTTCATCACTTGTAGGTATTTTCAGAATCGGTAAGTTTCGAAGTGGTAAAATGCCTTCTGTGTAAGCAATCGTGCTTCCAGTAACATCAGTAGTATGTGATCCGGCACCGACAACAGTGGCACGAATCGTTTCAACTGATGGATAAACCGTCTTTTCTTTAAAAATTAAGGACTGTCTTACCGCATGACCTAAGAGCAACCCAATATCACCGTAGTGAAACTGATCATCAGGTAAGGTTTCATTCAAGCAATCAGCAACACCACCAGAAAATGTTACGCCGTCAATACGGTCATCTGAATGTAGTGCATGGTTAGTAATAAATAAGTCGAAGTAGGGACTTTTATCGCCTAAACCAATACTGTTTTCCAACACGTGGGTGAGAACTTGTACAACCGGATTTAAGTTATTAACAGTGGCAACCACTCCCTCTTTAAGCGAAAGATTCAACTGTTGAACCAACTGTTTGACCTTTGGTGAAATATAGGTAATCTCATGTGTATTAGGTGCCACCTTAATGAGGCGGCCCCCAATATCAAAGCATGCGGTATCCAATACATCCTCATCATCGAACAAACCGAGGTTACTTGTCCCGCCACCAATATCCATGTTAACGACGTGGGAACGTTGTTTTTTAGCAGTAATGTTCGTTCCAGCACCCTTGCCAGCGATAATACTTTCAAGATCTGCACCAGCTGTTGCAACTACAAAGTCACCTGCATAACCACTGAGTGCTTGTGTGACTGAGCTCGCATTTTCCTTTCGGGCAGTCTCACCAGTGATAATTACCGCACCCATTTGGATATCTTGCTTTTGAATACCAGCTTTTGCGTACTGTTGAGTCACAAATTGTTTAATTGCTTCAGAATCAATCGTATCCTGTGATAATAGAGGTGTAAAAATAATGTCACTTTGAAAGATAACTTCCTTTTTTGAGATGTTAATTCTTGGAACGGAGAAAGCTGAAGCAAAGTTTTTCACCGTTAACCTAGAAAGAACTAACTGCGTGGTTGAAGTTCCTAGATCGATACCCACACTTAATATCGTGTCATCTTTCATATAACCCCCTTCTTTCCTGCAAAAAAAGGCTCAGAATAAACTACTCCCAAGCAAACGAACCTAAAAATAAGATAGCGTTTACACTTTAGAAATAGTTTGATCCTGAGCCCCATCGCTCATCACTACGTCAATGTAATGATTTTTGATCAAATGAGAAACTGATATCAGTTCCCTGTTTCGAAGATTCAATTTTCAATTTACCAAATAATTTTTCTTTCACATAGCTTCGGATGATTGTTAATCCAAGGCTACCACTCCGAACATTGGAGGCGTCGAAACCAACACCATTATCGGTGATATGGATGGTCACTAAGCTCTGAACTATTTTACCCGAAATAGTAACTTGACAGTCATCATCCTCCTTATAATCCGGAAAAGCATGTGATATCGTATTCTGCAACAACTCATTGACGATAACGGAGATTGTCACCATTCTATCATTATCAATCTTGATTTCTGGATCAACATCAAGGTTGACCTTTAGCCAATGATCTTCATCACTTAGCTGGACTAAGTGAGAAACCAATAGTTGAATTGCTGACTTAAGACTTGTTTCATCTCCGAGTTGTTTCGACATTAGTTCATACGTGGAAGCAATGGCCATGATACGTCCAATACTTTCATTGATAATCGCTTTTGCCTCATCGCTATTCAACCGTCGTTGTTGAATACGAAGTAATGAAATCACCGATTGCAAATTGTTCTTCACCCGATGATTTATTTCACGTATCGCAACCGATTTGGAAATAATTTCAGCTTCCTTTTGTTTCACGTCCGTTCGATCTTGAATGAGAACGATAAGTTGATTCTTCTCCTCACTCCAAAATTTACGAGTCACAAAATAGTAATCTAGGTAACTAAAATTCAAAGTTTGGAAATGTTCATGGTCTGAAGCGTTTCGTAATTGGTCAATAACATCTTGGAAATAAGATCCATCAATGGACAGATTATCATAGGTTAAGCCTAAAATATTACCGATGTAGCCAACCCGTTTATATAATGAAAATGCAGTATTATTTGCTAGTACTAAAAATCCGCTTTCATTAAAACACAGGATAGCATCTGTTAACTGATTTGCAATATTTGTACCCAACTGATTAAAGACTTCAAACGTTGACGAAACTGCACCGTATTTAGACTCATCATTGTCACTTTTAAAATCATTTAAAATACTTTTTGAAATATCTGATTCTACTATAGTGACACCAATTGTCTGTTCATTTGACAGAATCGGAAAAACCCGTTGTTGGATCAGACGTTCTTCTTGCGTTCGTGCAAGAAGGTTATCTGATGAGACTTGAGTCTCTAAAGTGTGAAACACCCCAGGTTCGTTAGCTCTCAATGCATCCTGACCGACAACCTTATGCAGGTAAAGTGATGATTTATCTCTTGGCTTTTTATGGTAAACAACCATGGCTTGTTTATTATATTCATTTCTAACATCAATAAACACGTCCAAGTTTCGATAGTCATCATTTTTTTCAATCAACTGGGTTTCAATTTCAAGCCGTTGAATATCGTTTTCTGACAAACTTGTATATTTATGACAAAGTGTTTGTAGTTCGTTCATTAGGCATCCGTCACTATCAATTCAGCAATATCACTCATTGGCCGTCTTTTCGACATGCTCAGATCACGAAGCATTTTATAAGCATCATTTTCCGTCATCTGATTTTCATCCATCAAAACACCTTTAGCACGCTCAATCACCTTACGTTGTTCAAGCTTAACTGAAAGTTTTTTAACCTTCTTGTTAAGTTGTTCGTCGTGATGTCCTTTTGCAAGTCCCACTTGTATAGTTGTGAGCAAGGAACGTTCTGATAGCGGTTTCACAAGATAACCAACTGCACCAATTCGACCTGCCGATTCCGTATCAGAATCGTCACTATAAGCTGATAGATAAACGATTGATTTTGTTAATTGCTCTTCAATCACTCTTTTACCAGCCTTAAGCCCATCCAATAGAGGCATCCTAATATCCATAATAACTAAATCAGGCTTCTCTTTCTGACACACTTCAATGGCCTCAAAACCATCTCCGGCTTCCCCAACAACCTGATACCCAGCTTGTTCAAGAATGTCACGAATGTCCAATCTCGTTATTGGCTCATCATCAACAATTACTATCCGCTCATTCATGATTTTCACTCCCTATTAACTTCCCACTAATTTAGCCCTTCAAAAAGTTGAAAGAAATATCAGTGAGCCATTTTTCATCAGTCACTTAATAAAATAAAATTATTGAATTTCACTCCACAACAACCTGATAATATTATCACAATTTTCAAAAAAAGTAATAACACCCCATGTTTATTATAAAGTAAACTGCACAATGGCGTCAATTAGGAGAAACTTGTTTCGAGAATCTTAACGACATCTTCCACCGTTGGTTTACGAGGATTTGCCGCAGTAGTCCGGTCTTTCAAGGCAGCTTTTGCGATATCATTTTTGGTCTGTTCAAACAGGTCCTGATCGATCCCGTACTCTTTAAACGTGGCCGGCATATGGAGCGACCGTCTAAATTTCACAATATAGTTAATTAGATTGCGGACTGCAACTTTTGGATTCGGACCAGTAATACCAATAAACTTAGCTAACTTAGCATACTTGATTGCGGCGCGATTTGGTTCTTCCATGATTCCCGTATCAAGTTCAGCATTATAGCTGATGATAGTAGGCATCAGAATCGTATTTAGTCGACCATGAGGAATGTGATACTGAGCACCTGCTGCATGGGCAATCCCATGATTTAAACCAAGATTGACTAAATTAAACGCCATTCCTGCGATACATGACGCATCATGCATCTTGTGACGAGCTTCCATGTCAGATCCATCATCACTGCATCTCTGCAGATATTCAAAGACCATTTGAAATCCTTTTTCTGCCAATGCATCTGAAAAATCATTTGCATTGATTGAAACGTAAGCTTCCAGACAGTGGGTCAATACGTCCATACCCGTGTCAACCGTAATATTTTGTGGTGCTGAGGCAACTAAATTAGCATCAAGCAACGCAATCTTCGGTAAGATTTCATCAGTTACTAGCGGGTATTTCACGCCCTTCTCACTATCAGTAATAACAGCGAAATTAGTAACCTCAGATCCTGTCCCACTTGTTGTTGGAACAGCAATCAAATCAAGTTCTGCGTCATCAGGTGAGGCCTGCTTTGCAAAGTACTTCATTGCCTTTGTAGCATCGATTGCGGAACCGCCACCGACAGCTACAAGTAGTGTTGCTTTGAAATTCTGCAAAACTTCAATGCCTTTAGTAATTTCAGTAATTGGTGGATCCGGTTTAACATCAGAAAAGATTTCTAATTCATTATTATCTTTTAAATGATCAGTAATCTTGTCTAAGCTTCCTGACTTCACCATAAATGGATCAGTTACAACAAAGATTCGTTGACCAGTGACATTATCTAATCCTGATAGCGAATTGTCACCAGTCCAAATCTGAGTCTTAAACTGTATTTCTTCCAAATCATATAACCCCCTTTACACACATTTTTCATAAACAAAAATTAAAAGGAGCTTCAAAGCACACAAATACTGTGTGTTTTGAAGCTCCTTCGCTTCTTTTAATGTACGCCATTGTACGGAATTCAATTTTTATTTACGTACATAATATAGCGCTTACAAAGTTATGTGTCAACACTTTTCAATAAAAAAAGGCCGCAATTAAGCGACCCTCACCATAAACGCCATTGTTTACGAATTCTGTACGCCATTGTACAGTTTAATTAAACGGAAAAACATTCCACCTTACCACGAGATAGAATGCAACATCTGTGCGACGGCTTATTAAAAAGATCTGACTTATAACAGATGAACTGTTAATCACAGTGGCGGGACCGTACCGGAATTGCACCGGTTTCCATTTAATAAGTTTTCTATTTAACTAATACAATATATGTTATCATACAAAATTAGGTCTGTCGATCAATCACATCTAATGAAAGACTTGACCACCATTTTCATAAAAAACTTCCGGTGTATCAGTACGATAGTTTATTACTCTTGCTAGAGCATAGAAATAATCGGACAGGCGATTTACAAATTTTAAAATATCTCCGGGAATTGTCGACGTCCAGTTAAGTGTCACAATTTGACGTTCAGCCCGACGAGTAATTGTCCGACAGACTTGGAAAAGCGCCGATACTTTACTCCCTCCAGGAAGAATGAAGCGATTAATTGGATCTGGTTCATCCTGATACTGATCAATTCTGCCTTCAATCCAACCTAGGTATTTTCCATTAAAGCGCTGATTTTCTGGTGTTAAATTAGGATTGGCCAAATCACTTCCTAAATCAAACAAGCAATGTTGTAGTTGAAGCAACTCTTTTTTGATTTCTGGCTGGGAATCTTTTAATTCAGTTACCGTTAAACCAATAAACGTATTCAATTCATCAACGGTTCCGTATGCCCATACTCGATCTGAATCTTTACTAACCGTGCTGCCACCAACCAACTTAGTGGTCCCATGATCGCCGACCTTAGTATATAATTGCATCATTTATCCTCCTTATAACAAAAGGACACCAAACAGAAGACTCAACTTTGAGTCCTCTATTTGGCGTCCTTGCCAATTTCTAGTATCATTATAGCGCTTACAAGTCATATTTCAACCTAAAAATTGCTATCACTGCGTAATTTAATTTCAAATTTTCCTTAGTAACCCAATTAATTAGCCGTGTAATAAGCCTTAACGTCAGCAATGCCGTCCTTAGTAAAACCTACTATCCACAAACAAACAGTGCTTAAGCTCGTATTTATGGACATTCTGATCAGCATCACTTCGTCCTTCAGCATTCAGCACTACCTGTCATAGATAGTCTGTTAATCCTGCAAGAATTCAATAAAATTGTCCAAATTCCTCATTGCAAAGTAATCAGCAATCGCGCTTTTACCTGCGGATCCATCACCATTTCGTGCGCAGATGCCGCTCTACTCAATGGCAATCGTTCGAATTCTGGTGCCTTCAGTACATCCGCATGTGCGATCAACCATTCACCCGCCTGCGTTAAACTTGCCAGACTAGCATGACTGATGACAAATCCACGCAATTGTTGTTCAGCCATGTAAAAGTTAGGCAAATTGAAAGTGGCCTCAGAATTTTGGGAAGCGGCGATTAGGATAATGCAACCTCCTACTGCCAGCTGGTCAAGGTTAAGTTGAAGTGGCACCCGTCCCGAAGTATCAATGATTGCATCAACTGGTTGGGACAGATGCTGCTCCCAACCCGCAGCGTAGTCGATTACTTTAGCACCTAAGACAGTCAGCGTTGAAAAATCACGTGGATTAGCCGTTGCGATTACGTGAAGACCGGCTATTTTCGCGCATTGAATTAGCAGACGTCCAACATGACCACCGCCGCCCTCAATCAGCAACGTCTGATCAGGTTTAAGTTTCAGAAGCTGGGTCACAATTATGGCTGCGGTCGCACCAGGATGAACCAGTGCCAACCAACTACTTGGGTCGACTGCGGGCATTGGGAATAGCCGGGTTTCTGGAATAGCAACAAACTGAGCCGTAATTCCTTGCCGGCCACCATAACCCATACTGTTCGTCCATACATGATCACCAACGTGAAAAGCGTGAACTTCCGTACCCACCTTCACAACGGTTCCCCTTGCGTCCCGTCCAATCACTTGCTGTGGCTTGAGTGGTGTCTGAAAAGTGCCAGAACGAACGTAAGCATCAACTCGATCCACCGCTGCTTCTTGAATTTTCACCAGAACATCAGTTGGACCGATTGCCGGCACAGGTAGCTGACCCACTTGAATTTGATTCACACCACCCGGATGTGTAAAATAGGCTGCTTTCATCATTTGAACCTCTTTCATAATCTTTCGCCTCTCCTGAATTCTTACTAACTTATGACTTTTTCAGCTTATTTTATTGTACTAGCTAGAATGCGTAAACGTAAGACTAATTTTTCAGATATACAGGCCTATATTGGGAGGCCTTATTTACATAGTTGTAGCAAAAAAGCCGACCCTCTCAGGTCAGCTCTGTAGAGATATACTACCCCAAACTAAAGCATCACACAAAATTTCGCATATACGTCACAGAATGCCGAATCGCTGCATCCACCTGCGTGGCATCCGCCTCAAACGCTTTGTCTTCAATTTCAATGCTGGTGTTACCCGCGTAGCCAACATCACTTAAGGCGGACACAAAACGGCCCCAGTCAATATCACCGTAACCAGGCAACTTGGGTACCATGTACGACAGCGGTGTCGCCATGGTGCCAACCTCAGCTAATCGTTCGGGTAACAACTTAATGTCTTTAAAGTGTACCAAGAATAACTTATCCCGAAACTCATAGATGGGTTTCAGATAGTCCAACATCTGCCAAACAAAGTGCGACGGGTCATAATTCACGCCAAAGTTATCGTAGTCCAAAATATCAAATACCTGTCGCCAAACTGCCGGCGAAGTCATGATGTTTTGACCACCTGGCCACTCATCGTCGGTAAACAGCATCGGACAGTTTTCAATGCCAATTCGAATGCCACGGTCTCCGGCGTACTCGATAATTGGTGGCCAAACTTCAGCTACTGATTGGAGATTCTGCGCCACAGTCCGGTACTGGTCACGTCCCAGAAAAGTGGTGACCAGTGGCACCCCCATCATCTGAGCAGCGTCGATCACTCGGTAAAGGTGAGCAATCGCCGTTTCCGCAACCTCACTATTTGCTGATAGCGGGTTGGGGTAATATCCCAACGCTGAAATCTCAACGTGCCGATCAGTTGCATACGCCCGCATCTCCTCTGCCTGCACCGGTGTTAACCGTTCCGCGTCAACGTGGGAAACGCCCGCGTAACGACGGGCACCATCACCTTTGGGCCAAGCTGCCAATTCCACACAGCCCAACCCGCGGGCAGCCACGTAATCGATGACTTCTTTATATGACATATCTGCCAAAATCGCACTTAATAAGCCTAATTTCATCATGACCCCCACCTAACTTTCTTCTTTAGATACGGACCGTTGGATCAGCAATGCACCAATGATGATGATGCCTTTGATGGCGCCCACCAGAAACGATGGCACTCCCAGCAGGTTCATCAAATTATTAATGATACCAAGGGTCAGGGTGCCAAATACCGTCCCTAAAATCGTTCCGCGACCGCCAGCCATGGAAGTACCGCCAATCACAACGGCAGCAATGGCATCCATTTCGTAGCCACTCCCAGAAGACGCTGAGTTCATGCTGCCTAACCGTGATGCCTCAATAATTGACGCCAACGCTACCAACACACCTGATAACGCGTACACCAGCAATAAGACCCGGTTCACGTTAATTGTGGACAGAAAGCTAGCCCGCTCGTTACTACCAATGGCGTAAACATGACGTCCAAACGCTGTCCGCCGCGCAATCACACTAATGAGGATGCAAAGCGCAAACCAGTAGATCATCGGCATTGGAATGATACCGAATAACTTGGTGTTGGCAATCGCCGTAAAGGCACTGGCTGATCGGCCGGTTGCCAATATCCCGCCACCATCAAAGTAGTATTCGGAAACTGACCGGTAAATCTGCATGGTACCCAACGTTACGATGAAGGCCGGCACCCCAAACTTGGAAATTAGGCCCCCAGTGATGGCACCGAACACTAGTCCCGCAAACACCGCAGCGACGATGGCTAGAAAGATGCTCTGGGTGGCATTTAAAATCGTCATGGCAATCAGGCCAGTGGCGGCCATCTGAGAACCAACGGCCAAATCAATGCCTGCCGTGATAATCACCAGCGTCATCCCTAAAGCGATGATCCCGATGATCGAGTTATTCATTAAAATGTTCATGATGTTGCTGACACTTAAGAAGATTGACCCTTTTAGGAGTACGGCCACGATGAACAGGATCAGGAAGGCGAAAATGGCGCTATAGTCTGCGATCAATCCCTTCAGACTGCGGTGCTTGTGTTTAGATGCTGAAGTTTCCTGCGTATTTGTCATAAACTCACCTTCCTAATCTAATTGTCCGCCAGTTGCTACTAGCATAATGTCGCGTTCGTTAATGGCATCGTGGGGAAGTTCCGCTCGAATCTCGCCATGAGCCATAATGTAGACGCGATCACAGAGTTGTTGAATCTCACCGATCTCACTGGTGAGGATCACGAAACTAATTCCCGTTTTGGCAAGGTCCATAATTTGATGGTAAATCTCGGCTTTGGCTCCAACGTCAACTCCCTGGGTGGGATTATCTAAAATCACCACTTTGGGGTTCGTACACAGGGCCTTTGCCAACAGAACCTTTTGCTGATTACCGCCAGATAACGAACCAATCACATCCTTAACGTCAGCCACTTTAATGTTGATCTGCTTCACGTAACGCTGCACAGTGGCCGTTAGCTGGCCACGCTGGATCAACCCGCCGCGAGATAACCGCCCCAGTATTGGTAACGCCATGTTTTCTTCAATGTTAAGATCCGGAACGATGCCGTTTTCCTTGCGGTTCTTCGGCAAATAAGCGATACCGTACCGCTTGATATCCGCGGTAGTCCTGATGCGAACCGGCCGCTCATTGACCAGTACTTGTCCCGCATCAAAGACGGTTGCACCCACAACAGCACTGAATAGTTCGCTTCGACCATCACCTAGTAAACCGGTGACACCGACAATTTCACCGCCATGAACAACGAGATCAACGTTTTGAAATTCACGTGCTTTCGTTAGCCCTTTTAACGTCAAAACTGGCTTTCCAAGCGGTCGGGGCTGGTAGATTTCACTATTAGCCAGTTCCTTACCCACCATTTGATTACTCAACTGAACCTCTGTGAGTTCCGGAGTAACCTGCCCCGAACTCACGACGACACCATCCCGCATAATTGTATAGGTATCACAAATCTCCAGAACCTCATTGAGTTTATGCGAGATAAAAATCAGGCTAACCCCCTGATCTTGTAACGTGCGCATCATTTTAAACACATCTTTGATTTCAACGTCCGTTAGCGAGGTAGTGGGTTCATCCATAATAATCACCTTAGCGTCACGCATCAGTGCCCGCACAATTTCTGTGATCTGCTTGTACGACGGATTCAGGTCGCCCACCATAGTGGTCACGTCCAGTGCAATGCCAATCTGATCCACAAATGACTGAGCCGTGGCAATCATTTCACGTCGACGTAATAACCCGTGGCGTTTAAGTTCATGGCCTAAATACAGGTTCTCGTACACAGCCAAATCATTGACCAACGAGAGTTCCTGATGGATAAAGGCAATTTGCTGCTGGCTGGCCGGTGTCGCGGGTGCGCCATTAATCTCAATGTCACCATGATCCTTGGTATACACGCCGGTGAGAATGTTCATCAAGGTCGTTTTACCCGTTCCGTTCTCACCTAACAGGGCGTGAATCGACCCAGTCGCCAAGGTAAAATCGACTTTCTTTAACACGACATTGGCCCCGAAGGCTTTTTCTATTTGACGCATCTTAACGACATCAGTCATCTGTATCACCGACCTTTAGTATGGCGATTTAGCATCCAAGAACTTAGAAACGTTATCCTTCGTGACGATGGTTGGGGCAATGATGGTATCCTTCTTGATGTCCTTGCCGTTCATCGCTTGGTTTGCCAGCTTGATGGCATCGCCAATCATGGCTGGTGAGTAAGTTGCCGTAAACTTAGTAATGTCGCCGCCCGCTTTGATTTGCTTGAAGTAAGCTTGGTCCCCACCGGCACCAGAGATGATCTTAATGTCAGTCCGCTTAGCATCATTCACGGCTTGTAAGATTCCGATTGACGATTCATCATCGATTGAGAAGATGCCGTCAACTTGCTTGTTGGATTGCAGCATATCTGTTGCTGCTTTCAAGCCTTTTTCCTGTGTAAAGTCGTCAGCTGTCATATTAACCAACTTAATGTCTGGGTAGCTGGCCTTCATGACTTTCTTAAAGCCAGCAGTCCGTTCAGCACTCACAGAACCAGAACTAGGCACGTTTAATACTGCAACGGTACCCTTTCCGTTCAGCTCATCACCAATTTTTTTAGCTGATAATTGCCCAATTTGGGGGTTGGAACCCGCAACGTAGCCGGTGTACTTGGCGTCCACTTTCCGGTCAAAGACAACTAGTGGAATCTTGGCATTAACAATTTTCTTCGCAGCAACGGACACTTCATCAGTTTGTGGCTGGAGGACGATAGCACCCACTTTTTGCGAGATCATATCATCGATTTGTGAAGCCTGCTCATTAACGGAAGATGAAGTCACAATTTTATACTTTTTCAGTCCTAATTTTTTAACTTCTTGCTGTGCGTAGTAGTTCACGCCAGCTTCCCAACCGTGGTCGGAACTAGGAATCACCACGGCGAGAGTCTTGCTGCTAGTGGTGGTTGATGAGTCACTGGATTTTTTCTCCGATGACGAACTGCTACACCCGGCCAGACCGATCATCGTGGCTGCAAGTGCGGTAATACCAAGAATCTTAACGAGTAATCCTTTTTTCATTTCTGTTCACCCCTGAAGTTGAATTGGTTTTTGTTGGGCATCGCTGACGACACAAGCGTCAACCAGCCGCATTAAGTAATCTGCTTCTGAAAAATCAACGTACCCGGCACTAGACTTACCGTTCACGTCATCATAAAAGGCCTGAATACCAGCAGTAAAGGCATCCTTCCACCCCACCGCGTGGCCGTTTGGGAGTTCCGCATCTGCTGCGGCCTGACCATGTAAATACTGACTGGCAGCGTATAATTCTTCATTACCCTGATCTCGGTGACCGATCCATAACCGATCTGGTCGTTCCTGATACCATTCCAATGCTTGCTCTTGACCTTCAACCAGCACGTGAAGGTCATTCTTCTTGCCGGCACTCACCTGCGACACCCGAATCAAGCCGGATAGTCCGTCTTCAAAGGTCACAAAGATGATAGCGGCATCTTCATTTGACACCGGCACTTCCTGTCCGTCCCGAAAACGAGTGGCATATTCCTGAAGCCGTTTAACCTCTACACTGACAATGTGCTGACCCAGAATGTACTGCAACGTATCAAAACAATGAGAACCAATGTCGGCGATTGCTCGAGTTGGCCCACCAATCTCGGCGTCCACCCGCCAGTCGTAGTCAGTTTGTTTCAATAACCAGTCCTGCAGGTATTCGGTATTGACGAACCAAGGTCGCCCAATCGAACCATCAGCAACCCGTTCGCGCATCTCTTCCACCATCAGATTATGCCGGTAATTGAAGTTAACGCCTCCTTTGAGTCCGCTTTCTGCCAGTTGTTGCACTAAAATCGCTGACTGTTCAGCGTTGCTGGTAAACGGCTTTTCACAGTAGACGTTCACACCAGCCGAAATTAGTTGCTGATTGATAGCAAAGTGGAAACTACTTGGTGTACAGTTGTGAACAACTTGCAAGTTCGGCTCCTGTGCTAACATGTCCTCAACTGTTGTGTAGTACCGGGGAATCTCCATTGCTTGACTGAGTTGTTTGGCAACTGCTTCATTAGGCTCACACACCGCAACCAAGCGCGCCCCCGGAACTCGCCGAATCGCCTCGATGTGTTGCTTACCAATGAAGCCAGTCCCAATGACCGCAACATCCATGCCGTGACCTCCTTCTAAAACAATGTGTAATCGCTTACAAGCAAAGAATACGATTATTACGCGTGATAGTCAACGTAATTTTTGCAAAATATACTGTAATATTTACAGTATGACGTTATATATCACACGTTTTTAAGAAAATTCGTGCTATAATGAGTGACAAATGAGAAAGAAGGGATCGCCATGAGTCGTAAACGAAAGCCAGCCTCATTATTAGACATTGCTACAGCCTCCGGTTACTCAATCGCCACGGTCTCGCGGGCAATCAACCATCGGGGCAACGTGAGTCCAGTGGCACAACGAACAATCGATGCGTTGGTAGCGGAATTGGGCTATCACACTACTAACGCCTGTCCGCCTCCTAAGAGTACGACCATTGCGATTCTAATTCCCAATTTATCCAATCCCTTCAATTCATCGGTGTTAGAGGGAATTCGAAACGCTGCCATCGCCCATGATCTCAACGTGGCTTTACTAATGGTCAAGGAAACTGACACTGATATTGATTACTACCTGAATATGTTGAAAGATGCGAACTATTGTGGTGTCATCGCCCTGGCGGCTCTTCCGGATAATCAAACCGCTTACCAACTTAACCACGAGATTCCACTAGTGATGTGTTCTGAATATTTAGAAGATACCGAGATGTCCTACGTTGGCATTGATGACAACATTGCGGCACAAAAGGCCACCGACTACCTCACAAGAATTGGGCGCCGTCACATTGCATTGATCAACGCCACTACGAATCACAAGTACGCTCGCCAACGAGAAGCCGGCTATAAACAAGCGTTACGTCGGGCACAATTACCCACTGATACGGACTTGATCCTGCACATCAACAGCATCCGCTACAACCTGGCACTCTCTAAAGTCACCGACTTGCTCAGAACTCGAACCGAAGTTGACGCTATTTTCGCTGCCTCGGACATTTTCGCCATAGCAGCCTTAGAAGCTGCCCGACATCTAGGTCGCCAGGTACCCGATGACCTTTCAGTTATGGGCTTTGATAACACCTTCTTAGCAACGGTAGTCTCCCCCAAACTCACCACCATTAAGCAACCCGCCTACGAAATTGGTCATGAAGCTTGTGAGATTCTGCAGGAAAAGATTGCCCGTAAGAACGCACCGGAACGCCATGAGGTGTTGGAGGCGTCGCTGCTGGTTAGGGAGAGTACGTAGGGCGTTTGGGTGGTAAAATGAACTAAAGTTCTTCACTAATAAAGGAGTTCGATCGCATGATTAATTTAATTTTCAAAAATGACCAATACCTGGATCGTGATGGCAAATTCACCGAAGATATTGAGCAAGCACGCATTATTAAGAGCCGTAAGATTGCTAACCAAGTGGCCGCTAAATATGATGCCGAAGTTACCAGTTATTACTGGAAGCCAGACCGGGAGAATCCGTGGTTAGAGGATATGGAAGATGAATAAGATGTCATGAAACTAGTTAGCTCACCTCAATTGAGTCAGTTCATTGAGGTGAGCTTTTTTACATGTTGATTAACTATGAGATGTCACGGACACGGCATGAATTTGTGATATTGGCAATTTGGACACACAAAAACAGGGCTGTGCCATAAGTCTATATTGGCAAGTATTTCAATTAATTTTGAGTCATAAAAAGTTATCACCGTGCTTTGGCTCTATACGTAAAGATAGCCTAATTACGTGCCCAAACTCAGATTCCGGCCATTTAACGCAAAATAATGCCTACTCCGCAAAAATCGCGGAATAGGCATTATTCACGTTAAACTCTGGAATCTACCGAGTTTTGTCACAGCTTCGCACACAATTTTGATATCTTAATTCTATTCCCCTGACTCCCATTTATACGTTTTTACCAGTAAGACAGGAACGGAATACACTTTATCGTAAATTTTTTTATCATCCGGTTTGTACTGAACTGAAGAATAGCTGAATTTTTTTTGCCCGTCTATGATACCTGAAGCACTTAGATAGTCATTTGGATTCACGTTTAAGTCAGCATGTAGCTTAACACTACTAGGCGCATCGACCTTTAGTAAAACGACATTTTGAGGCTGTTTGCCGATGCCACCCTGCAACCAAATGTACGTCCATTTGTCGGTGTTATCCATTGAGTCAGCCTGCATCACAGTACCTTGCCAACTCCAGGCTGTCCCATTATATTTTCTGGGATTTTTAACAATAGATTTAGGATAAATCTCTTTTCCAGGCTTTGTCTTCCCCGCCCATTCAATCTCATCCTCATCCGCCTGTTTAAAAAGTTTCATTGGTGTATTAGCACTGGAAGATACTCTTAGTTTTTCCTGAGACTTTTCGATTACTGATGAACTGGTCGAATTTGGTCCTGGCTTAACTGCACTTGAACCTGACCCTGTGCACCCGCTTAAAACCAATAACAAAGCAGTAGCGACTAACATTAAAACCCCACCATATTTTTTCATACCCTATACTCTCCCCTTCTTAACCCTTAATAAGCCTAGGCTGTACTTACTACGCAATATTTGCGTACTTTTATCCCATTGCTACGTATTGCTCGCTCGTTTCCCCTTTTTCAGCTGACTTTTTCAACTTCATTCCAGCGAATTCTGCAGTAACCATTTTGTCGAGCTGATCGGTTAGTACTTCCATCGACACTGGTTGACTATCATGCAACCAGTCCAAGTACACACGCATCATCCCGCCCGCCACAAAACGAATATGCATGTTAAACTCTGCAGGTGACACCTCGGCTGGACGTTGTAGTGCTGCATCGAAGACATACGCGATAATATCGATAAAGTGTTCAATGAAAAAACTATGCTTCTGAGTGACTGCTAAGTCATCAAAAAAGTCGTAATAATTTCTGATATTTTGGTTGATTGCTTCAATAAATCGCCTAATCGAAAACGGCCGTCCTGTTAACATCTCACAGTAAGTTTTGACTGTATTACATTCGAATTCAGCCAGTACTGATGCAATGGATGAGTAGTGCCGATAGAACGTCCTTCGGTTAATCCCAGCTTTCTCAGCCAACGCTGTCACCGTGATGTCTGTATAAGATGTCTGCTGCATCAAGCTCAAAAAAGCCTTTTGAATTTTTTCCTCGGTGGTCATACCCCCGCCTCCTGTCAATCTAATTATGCCACAAAATTGATGAATCCGTGGCATTTTATTAAAACGCATACATTTTTCTGATATTGTGAATTTATATCAATCAAGGGAGTAATAGTTATGAATAAATCAAAAGCACTTTCACCTTTAAAATTAGGCAATGGCGTACAAGTCGCCAATCGGTTAATGATGTCCGCAATGTGCGATTTAGGGGCTACCCCTGACGGTCAAGTGACCCAAGAGGAAGTTGATTTCATGAAGACCCGAGCTGGTTTCGGTGGCATGATCGTCACTGCTGGCGCTTATCCGCAAGCCAATGCTCTAGGACTCCCCGGCCAGTATAGTGTGGCAAGAGACTCAGACGTTAAAGGGTTAAGCAAGTTAGCAGCAGCAATGAAATCACGTGGTGCCAAAGCCATCCTACAGATTGGCCACGCTGGTCGTGAAGCTGCTATACCAGCACAACAGGGAATCCCCGTGCTCGTGCCGACAAAGATGGACTTTCCTTGGATCAACTATCCAATTGAAGAAATGACGAACGATGATGTGAACCAATTAATTACCGACTGGGGTAAAGCTACACAGCGCGCAATTGACGCCGGCTTTGACGGTGTTGAAATTCACAACTGCAATCATGATCTGGTACAGCAGTTCTTCTCTGCCTTTTCCAACCACCGTACTGATCAATGGGGCGGCAGTTTTGAAAAGCGGTGCGCACTGCCACTTGCCATACTGAAGGAAACTCATCGCGTTATCGCTGCCTCAGATAAACCAGACTTTATCGTCGGATGGCGTATTTCACCAGATGAAATTCACGGTGAAAACGTTGGCTTCACTGTCGATGACATGCTGAAGCAGACTAAGTTAGTGCTAAACGAAGGAATCGACTACTTGAATATTTCACTCACTGGGTCAATGTATAGTTATAAATCCAAGGCGAACGGTTATGACCAGACTTACGCACAGTTATTCCACGCTATCATGCCGGATAGTGTACCGCTATATATTGGATCACAGGTCCAGACACCTGCAGACGTTGAAGATGCACTGACTGTTGCCGATGGCGTTTATATGGCGCGTGAAGCGTTAATTGACCCTGAATTTACAGATAAACTGAAGTCCGGGCATGCTAACGAAATCATTACCACCATGTCTGAAGAGCGGATAAAACAGGTTCATTTACCAAAAGCCTTGGTGAAAGACTACACGACACCTGGTGGTTTACGGGAATCAATTCCGCTTCCGGGTCTGACCGATTAATTTCAAATTACAGTTACTGTAACTAGCGTGCTTTATAGCCTATTTTAATCAGTAACATCATTTCTATCAGAAGTATATCAAAAGACCATCAAGCACTCGCCTGATGGCCTTTTTCTGTAGTCGTGATTATGATTCTAATCATACTTCAGTGGCACAAGATACTGGTTAACGAACGCGTCAACTGCCTCATCACTGGGATTGTTTTCATCATCAACTTCGGGATGATATTTAATTAATGAATCATCCACATTGAATAGTCGCTGCTGTCCTTTTACTGGAAACGGTTCAATGGTACGTAGCCGATCAAGCTGCCAAGCATACTGATAATCATCCAACTTGTTAACGTCCTTAAGTCGTACCACCACAATGGCGTGGCCAGGTATGGTTTCAGGTATCTTATGGGCCGTAGCACAGATTAACAAGTCCCCGCGATACTTCGTCGGCCAACTGCGATACTCGATGGTTTTGTCACCTGCTAGTACGTCCCAAGCATAGTCTGGCCTAAGCGATAGCGCTTTCATATTTTCACCTCACTTCATCACAAAATTTATATCGTCATCATGACATAAAGTTTGCGGTATATCAATGTTTTCAAATGATTATTTTAAAAGCTTTTTAAATCATAGTTAACAGCAATCTAACCACAATCAAAAAGGTACCCATAATTCAATTATCCAGAAAAATAGATACCTAAAAGTCCTACCCCTGTTACCGCTAAAGAAAAAGAGATTGCGTTTTTACTCAATCCCTTTCACTATCATTTAATTAAATTCTCGATCCACTTGTCGACGCCATCTGCTGATAATGATGGTTTGTAGCATGATGTAGCATCAAATCATACTTTTGATGTTTTGGCATATAGCCGACTTGTCCACCACCATTAGTTAAAATAGCAGTATACTTCTTTCCATCAATCTTAACCGTCGTTTTCTTCATAGGTGCTGCACCATTAGCCAAGCTAAGTGAATAAGTATACCACCCATTCTTATGTTTCTGAAAAATAAACTTATGCTTAGCATTACCTAATTTCTTAACGAGGCTGTACGTACCTTCACTCTTATATTTTCCATGACTGTACTAGCAGCGTCTGCTTTAGTCTGACTAAAGCCCAAAAATAAGGCAACCGAGGCAACTATTACAGTGCCATATGCTAATATTCTTTTCCCCAAAAGACTCATTTCAACATCTCCCAAACAAATTATTGAACATTCAATTCTGATTATACCCGTTTATACGCTTATTAAACGCAAAATAAATTCCTAATTGAACCAATCAAAGGTTTCCATCCAGTAACAAAGGCAAATTAAGAACACCTTCTAGAAAAAGCAACTTAGTAACGGTACCAATAATGTGTTTCATAGTGATCGGAAATTTTAATTTTATTGTGACTATACCATTTAGCCTTAAACGTATAAGTTGTAGAAAGCAATTTCCCTGTTATCTGATAAGTGTGGTGACCTAAATATTTATATTTAGCACTTGTAGCTGTAGGCCTGGTCATATCACTAGGACCGTGGTATGCCTGTTCAATTGATGTAACATTCTTTTTTGTGATTTTAGTTAATACTCGTTTTTTCCCGTGACCCACGTGCTGCCAGTTAGTTCGCCATTTACCTTGAAGTGACGTAGGTGTGCCCTTGTGCCAACTAGCAGCATTTGCGGAAATAGCACCGCTTCCCCCTAAGATAATTAACCCAGTAACAAGACTCACCGTCCCCTTAACCACTCTATTAAACAATATAATTACCACCTTAGTATTTGATAAGAAAATTATATCATTAGTTTGCGTATCGGTCTTACTAGAAGAACCGGTGACGATATTATGGGCTTCTTAAACTCAAGCTTTCCAATGAAATTCATATAATTTCCCTTGGAAGTTTTTTAAAATACAATAACAGATGATTTTGGGCAGAGAAAACAATCTATGTATTGAGTGAAGTAATAAGATTGTCCAGACTTAAATACTCTGACCATCTTTGATATTTATTGAAACCAAAAAATACGAATTATAATGCCACAATTGACAGTATTGCTTAAATTGTTCAGTATTTTTGCCGTTAATGTTAGCTATAATAATTCTTACAGGGGGAATTTAACGGAGGTTAATGTTCTAGGCAATAACGAGGAGTGAAAACTATGGGGAAAAAAGAAATGCTATTAGCTATTTTCGTTTTGGGCATTGGCTTGACTGGACTTGCTGGTTGTGGACACAATCCGGAAGATGCTGAGAGAGCGAATTCGGTTGCTTTTATGAAAACTTCTAAGAATAAGCAACCACAAGTATGGTTTAAGGGTGAACTAGATGATGGTGAAATTCATAAAGACTCTGCAATTAACGATGTTTTAGTCACCAAAAACGGTAAAGTGACTGATTACAGTATGACAAATATCACTTTTCAACAAATCAAGGGTAAAAATAATGATCAACTTATTAAATTAGCCAAAACACTTGATAAAAAAGGACTTAAGCCTGTGATTGCCAATCAAAAATCACTACTTAAAGAACAACTAATTACTGCAAAGGAAAATTTAAAAGAACAGCAGTCTTCAAAAAAGGATTGGGATAAACTATCTGACGCAGAAAAAGACGCAGCTAAAATTGGATCACTATCTGATGCAGGCTCTCCCGAAAGCATCCGAGACGCCCAGAAACAAGTTAATCAATATACAACATTTGTTAATCAAATTTCACAAAAAAAATATTCTTATATCGCACCAAAAACTTCACCTATTGTTGCCTACGTTAATACTGATGACAATGATAAATCAGTAACGGCTGAACTACTTGGTTGGCAAGGTTACACATTCACGTTCCCGGTGGCAGATAATAATGATCAAAAGGACCTCACTAAATTAACACACAAAGCTGATACAACCGGTCGTATTAACAAAATGGATTTAAACGGTATTATGGGCGCTCCAATCTCAATTTTAGGTGATAAGTACATTGGTTACTATTTATATAGCGAAAATGACGATTCACAAGAAGATAACTTCTTAATTACAAAAACTCAAAATTCAAAAGCAAAAGCACAATTGGATGAGGCAAAAACATCTGGGGTAAAGAAAACTAATACATCATTAACAGAATATTAGTTAAGTTAAATAACTGCTTTAATTCCAAATAAAGTATTGAAGTTTCATCGCTACAATATTCTTCGAAAATCGGAAAAACGACTTATCGAGAAATCTTTTTAATTCCCTCGATAAGTCGTTTTAATTGCTATCATTAGTGATTTTAATCACAGCCTTATTTTAAAAGCTATCATGTAAAACATGGCATAGTAAAACTACATTGTCTGGTCTCTCGCGACGATCTCATTCAAATCAGCCTATAAAAGGAAAATGCCACAAATATTGAGCTTTCACCTCACACATTAGAAGAATAGTCATGATAATTTTTAACTAAATATTCCTTTCACAATCTCGTTTAGTATATTTAAAACTTGTTATTCATCTAAAACGTTCTTAGCTTTTTCTAAATTCAAAAAAAGACGGGAATAATCTTCAAATCACATGGTATTTTTTTCACACTATGCCCTGTAACCTTGTATATGGGGAATGCTATAAATTTTTCTTGCGTTCAAAAAATTTAGGAAAAGGCTTGAAACGGGGGATTATTAATGGACTACACACTCTTCTTCGAGAAGAATGATCAAATTAGTTTCGCACTATTACAATCATTTGCTCGAAGCGGTCGGTACATTATTACTCAAGAGGAAATTCTGAGGAATTTAAATGTTTCCGAGTATAAACTTTCACAAGTAATCATCAATCTCAATAACGATTTAACGCAGTTGGCGTCACCAGTGGGTAAAGCATCTATTACTTCGTTAGATAATCGTTTATATCGAGGAAATAATATTACAACCACTCTGATTCACCAGGTTCGCTTGATGTATTTAGAGCGGTCATCTCTTTTTGCACTCTTTGCCTATAATCTATTAGCTGCAAATAAGGAATCGAAAATAACTTTTAGAAAGGCAAATTCTATAATTAATCCGAACAGAAATTAAAAAGCCCAAAGCAATCACTTACAATGGTAGTAGCTAATTCCAACCAATATAGGGAGTGATTACTTTGGGTACATCTACTTTATCACGTTT
>Ga0214925_100077_pt1 | contig 92467 bp, 82 predicted proteins | sample Stichaenrichment_FD_168299 | JGI IMG/M metagenome (GOLD analysis project Ga0214925, IMG submission 168299) | Xylose enriched microbial communities from anaerobic bioreactor in Madison, Wisconsin, United States - 63SRT | ecosystem: Engineered > Bioreactor > Anaerobic > Unclassified | place: USA... | reverse complement strand
AAATTTCTAATCAAAGATAGCGTAAAGCGGTTCCAAAAATTAAGCAAAAAAAACACTCATCAAATTCTGATGAGTGTTCTAAGACGTTCTCCGTTCAGAGTCAATGTCTTAACTTAATGACATTGCCAAAAGGCAGACTTGCTGATTAGTCAATGATAAATATCGTATTCTGAATTTTAGTAGTTGAAGTAGCGCTTTACTTCCCATCCTGAAACTGATTGGGTGTACAGAGCCCATTCAGTTTCCTTCATTTCCAGGAAGCTGTCAACAATGTGTTCGCTGAAGGCAGACTTGATGACTTCGTCTTCCTTGAAGGCCTTGATGGCGTTGTGCAGGGTTGATGGCAATGGCTTGATGCCCAGTTCCTTGCGTTCATCGTCAGTCATTTCAAACAGGTTGGAAGTTACAGGGGCCATTGGCAGCTTGCCTTCCTTGATCCCGGTCAAACCAGCCTTCAAGCAGGCTGACAGAAGCAGGTATGGGTTGGCAGTTGGGTCAGCTGACCGCATTTCCAAACGGGTGCCGACTTCGTTAGCGTTAGGAATCCGGACCATTGGTGACCGGTTCCGGCTTGCCCATGAGATGTAAACTGGGGCTTCAAAGCCTGGGATCAAACGCTTGTATGAGTTAACCGTTGGATTAGCCACGCAGGTAATAGCGCGGGCGTGTTCCAAAATCCCGTTCAAGAAGGTCAAGGCAGTAGTTGACAGGTGGTATTGGCCATCCTTGTCGTAGAAGGCGTTCTTGCCATCCTTGAAGAGGGACATGTTGGTGTGCATCCCGTTGCCGGCCAAACCTTCAACTGGCTTAGCCATGAAGCTTGCGTACAGGTGGTACTTGCGGGCGATAGTCTTGACAACCATCTTGAAAGTTTGCAGCTTGTCAGCAGTTGCCAAAGCGTTGTCGAAACGGAAGTCGATTTCCTGTTGGCCGTCGCCGACTTCGTGGTGGGCAGCTTCTACGCGGAAGCCCAGCTTTTCCAAAGTTTCAACGATTTCCCGGCGGCACTTGGCGCCTTCATCTTCAGAAGCCATGTCGAAGTATGAGCTGTGGTCGGAAACTTCAGTGGTTTCTTCCCCGTTCTTGCCTTCCTTGAAGAGGAAGAATTCAGCTTCAAAGCCGATTTCAAAGTCGGAGAAGCCCATTTCTTCCATTTCAGCAACGACCTTCTTCAAGTTGTTGCGTGGGTCACCTTCAAATGGCGTGCCGTCTACGTTGTGGACTGAGCAGATCAGGCGGCCGATAGTGCCTTCTTCAACAGTCGTCCATGGCAGAACTGACCAAGTTGACAGGTCTGGGTACAGAACCATGTCACTTTCTTCCAGACGAACGAAGCCATCGATTGATGAACCGTCAAAACGGGTTTGGTTGCCCAAGACGTCGTCCAATTGACTGACAGGAACTTCCAAGTTCTTCAGCGTGCCGTTAATGTCAGTGAAGGCCAGACGCAAAAAGCGAACGTTCTTCTCTTCTACATCTTTACGGATTTCTTCTTCAGTAAATACCTTACTCATGTTCTCACCTTTAAAAATCAAGAATAAATTTACGATCAACTAATCAATTGGCTCTGTGCTAATCGATGCTTTAAAGATACCACTCTGCCCGCTTGAGGTCAAATTGGTCTAAAGACTTCTTTAATAAAAAAGAACTTTTAGCCTTTTTCCTTAAAAAATAAATGATTTACGGCATTTGTAACCGCTATTCTATCGTGAGCATAAGTTAGACCACCCTGCATGTAGAGGGCGTAAGGCGGCCGGATAGGGCCATCTGCAGAGAATTCCATGGTTGAACCAGAGACGAAATTGCCGGCGGCCATGATGACTTTATCTTCGTAACCGGGCATGTCGCTGGGGATCGGCTCAACAAAGGAGTCAATTGGCGAATTTTTTTGGACTTCTTTAGTGAAATTGATCATCTTTTCCGGATCATTGAAGATAATCGTCTGAATAAGGTCAGTCCGCGGCTCATCCCACTTCGGCGTGACTTCACAGCCCATCTTTTCCAAAAGGGCAGCCGAGAAGATCATCCCCTTGATGGCTTCACCCGTCATATGTGGGGCCAGGAAGAAGCCTTCATAGAACTCGTGCATGTTGGTCAAGGTGGCTCCTTCTTCCTTGCCGATCCCCGGTGCCGTCAAGCGAATGGCCGCGTTTTCGACCAGTTCTGCTTTGCCGACGATGTAGCCGCCAGTCTGGGCGATCCCGCCGCCGGCGTTCTTGATCAAGGAGCCGGCCATGAAGTCGACCCCGTATTCAGTCGGCTCATGCTTTTCAGAAAACTCCCCATAGCAGTTGTCGACAAAGACCAGGCTCTCTGGGTTGACCTTTTTGACAAAAGCAGTCATTTCCTTAATTTGGTCAACCGTGTAGCTCTGCCGGGTGTCGTAGCCTCTGGACCGCTGGATGACCACGATATGCGGCTGGTCGCGCTTAAGGACCTTTTCTGCTCCCTCATAGTCAACCCCGCCTTCTGCGTTTAAAGGCACGTAAGAGAAGTTGATCCCCTTTTGAATCAAGGTCCCCCGCTTCTTCGGGGCCAGGCCGATCACCTGCTGCATAGTGTCATAAGGCATCCCAGTCAAGTAGGTCAAAGTTTCACCTGGCAAAAGGTTGCCGTCTAATGCCACGGCCAGGGTGTGGGTGCCGGAAACGAACTGAGGCCGCACCAGCGCGTCTTCAGTATGGAAAACCTGGGCATAGATAGCTTCCAGCTTGTCTCGGCCGATATCGTCATCCCCATAGCCGTTGGTCCCCTTGAGGTCAGCTTCTGCTACCTGGTGGTCGACAAAGGCCTTGAGGACCTTTTCCTGGTTATAGACCACCTGGTCGTCGATTTCCCGCAGGCGGGGTGCGATTTCCTGGTCAACTTCAGCCAGGATTGCCTTTAATTCATCTGGTAATTTTTTCATTTTTCTTCCTTTATCCATTCTTCTATTCTGACAGCAATTCTATTCGCGCAGTTTGGGTCAGTCAAGGGGTCGTACCACTCAACTGGCAATTTATTTCTAAAGTAGGTTAGCTGCCGCTTGGCATACCGTCTTGAGGCCGTCTTCAGGGTCGTCACGCAGGCTTCCAAGCTAGCTTCGCCGGCAAAATAAGGGAAAAATTCCTTATAGCCGATGGCCTGCAGGACCTGGTGCTCGCCGGCCCGGTGCTCGTAGACAAAGCGGGCCTCTTCTAACAGCCCGGCCTCCATCATCAAGTCCACCCTCTGGTTGATCCGCTGGTAGATTGCCTCCCGGTCACCGTTTAAGCCGATGATCAAGTAGTCGTAGCGGGGCTTGATTTCAGCCTGCTGCTTGGAAAAAAGCCCGCCCGTCCGGCTGATCACGCTTAGAGCCCGGAGGCTTCTTCTGCTGTTAGCTACCGGGATCTTCTTAGCAGCTTCTGGGTCTTTCTTGTTTAATTCCTCCCACAAGGCCTGGGGGCCCTTGGCTGCTAAAAAGTCCTCCCATTCCGGATCCACGCTGGCTGCTTCTTCTTCCTTGTCGCCCAGCTGCATGTCGTTTAAGAGGGCATTGACATAAAAGCCGGTGCCGCCGGCAATGATGGGCAGCTTGCCTTTGCCCGCGATCTCTCCGATGGCAGACCGGGCTTCATCGACGAAATTTTTAACGGAAAAGTCTTCAAAGACCGAATGGGCGTCCACCAGGTAATGCTTGATTTCTGCCTGCTCCTGGGGACTGGCCTTGGCCGTGCCGATGGCTACTTCCCGGTAGATCTGCATGGAGTCCCCGGAGACGATCTCTGCGTCCAGTTTCTTGGCGAGCTCGATGGCCAGGCTGGTCTTGCCCACGGCGGTCGGCCCGACGATAGCCACTACTTTTTGCATAAAATCCTCCTGCAATTTTCTCTTCTATCATCATAAACCAAAAAAGCCTGCTTGAGAAATTTTCTCAGCAAGCTTTCAGCTTAGTTCTTGGCCGCCTTCTTGCGGCCGTCCCATTGGGAGAAGCCGTCCTTGAGGTAAAAGACCTTGGCAAAATTGTGCTTGCGCAGAATGCTGGCGCAGCGCAGGGTCATGGTCAAAGAGTCCGAGTAGAGGTAGACCGGCAGGTCTGGCCGCAGTTCTGAGTATTGGTACTTGAACATGGTGTAAGGGATGTTTCTTGCCCCGTCAATATGTTCATGCTTGAACTCATCGGCTTCGCGGACGTCGATGATCTGCGCCTTCCGCATCCCGGCCTTGAATTCTTCGTTGGTCAGTTCCCCGCCCAGGCGCTTGGCCTGGATCCGGTTGTAGGCCCAGAAGCCCAGAAAGCCCAGCAGGATGACGCCCAAGATGACGTCAAGAACGATTAAAAAATTGGTCATGTGAAAAAAGCTCCTTCTTGCAAGTCTTATCTTATAATAACGCTAAATTCAGCCTGGGGCTAGCTAGTCTAGTCTTTTTTCCCGTTCAAGCCGTTCTTCGTACTCGTGCTCATGCTTTAAGACTAGTTTCGCGTTTAAATAGATTTTTTTCTCTAAGAGGCCGGCCTTATACAAATTGTCTAATTCAATCGCCATTAATTCGATGTCCCACTTCCGCTTGCCCAAGTGGACCAGGATGCCGTATTTTTTCAAAAGCTGCTGGACATCGTAAAGATTTTTCAAAACAGTCATTATACCGTCACTGCCATTCCTAAACGCAAAGTCAAAACCACATAGACAATCAAGCCGGCCGCGGCCAATAGCCGGCCGCCCTTGCTGTAGCCCCGGTAGGTCGCGTCCCCCAGGATTACCGCCAGCAAGGCCCCGGTGATCAAACCGCCAAGGTGGCCCAGAATGTCCACGTCAGGCATGAAAATGTCTAAGACCAGGTTGATCACCGCCAAAGCTAGCGCCTGCCGGCCTAAAAATGACAAAAGAGCGTTGTCTTTGTCCTTAAAGCCGGCACAGGTCATGGCCCCAAAAAGGCCAAAAAGGGCAGTTGAGGCCCCGGCACTAATGGCCTGGTCATTGCCAAAGGCCAGGGTCAGAAGGCTGCCGCCGACCCCTGAGAGCAGGTAAATCAGCAAAAAGCGCCAGTGACCGAAAACCGGTTCAGCATATTGGCCGATATAGTAGATCATGATCGCGTTTGCGGCAATGTGCATGATCCCAATATGGAGGAACTGGGCGGTAAAAAGGCGCCACCACTGTCCTTCCATTACCACGGCCGGGTTGAACATGGCCCCCATTTTCAGCAAAACAGAAGTGCTCTCAGAGCCCCCCATAAATGTTTCCACCAGGAAAACGGCAAAGAGGACTACAACCAGCGCGGTTGTCATATAATTACGCCGCAGATTATTCATCGCCGGCCTCCTTTACAATTATCAAATCATCCATGGCTATGTCATGGTCTTCCATTGGCCAGGCAGGAGTCTTGAAGTACATGGCTGAATTGACCAGGGCCAGGGTCTTGACTGGGTTTTTAGCCAAAAAGCGGTCGTAGTAGCCCCCGCCAAAACCGATCCGGCTCCTGCCCACCGGGCTGAAGGCCAAGCCAGGAACAAATAGCAGGTCTAAATCGTTGTCGGCTTCCTTCTCTTCAGCCAGCTCCCAGACCCCAAACTTGGTCTGCATTAAGGGAGCATCTTCGTCCCATCTTAAAAAGTCCAGCTGCCAGCCGGGATGGCACTTGGCCAAATAGAGCTCCTTGCCCTCTTGCCTAAGCTCTTTAATCAAGCCGCTTATATCCACTTCCAGCGGCAGGGGCAGGGTTACGCCGATTTTTTCCGCCTGCTGGACCATTGGGTTCTCTAAGGCTAGCGCCGTCAATTCCCGGTCTTGCTGTTTTTTAGCTGGACTCTTGGCAAAATCCGCCAGCCTTTGCCTTTGCCAGGAGCGGAAAGTTTTCTTGTCCATCAAGGCAATCACGCCCTCTCTTCCTGCAAAATAAAAAAAACAGGCCTTTCGACCTGCTATCTTTTATTACTTAGTCTCGCGGTGAAGAGTTACCTGTCTTTCAACTGGGCAATACTTCTTCAAGGTCAAACGTTCCGGATGCTTACGCTTGTTCTTCTTAGATAAGTAACTTCTGTCGCCACATTCGGTGCATTCTAAAATGATGTTGTCTGCCATTATTTTCACCACCTACAATTAATATCTGACTGTACAATCATAACATTTTCAAGGGCAAAGAGCAAGTTATCTTGCTAAATTAACTATTAATTTGTGCTTGAAAACTTCCCTTTATGCATCTTGTAGTAAGTCGTCACCATCGCCTTGGCCATGTTCTTGTTGTAGCTGCCTTCCTTGTCCGGATCGATGCCAGGAAAAACAATCGCGAAGGCAATCTGCGGATTGTTGGTGGAAGCCCAGCCGACCATGGTTTCGTTGATCAATTCCGTATCGGTCGACTTTCTGGTCTTGGTATTGTAGTAGAAAGTCTGGGCCGTCCCGGTCTTGGCCGAGATCGATGGCTTAACATTCTTCAGGGCGTGAGCTGTCCCCCAACCGTTTGTACCGTGGACAACCTGGTAGAGCCCCTGCTTGATGACGGCTAATTCATCCGTTGCCCAAGGAATCTTGAACTGGACGGTTGGCTTCTTGTTGTAGTAAGCATAGAAATGCTTGCCGTCGCTGCTGGTGCGGCCAATAGACTGGACAACGTAAGGCTGCATCCGGTAGCCTCCGTTGGCAATCGTTGAAATGTACTGGGCCAGTTGAATCGGGGTGTAGGCGTCGTAGTTCCCGTAAGATTCGTCAAGGACTGACCCGGACAGGATGATCCCGTTTGAGTCGGTTGACGCCCCTTGAATACCGGAGCTTTCACCCGGCAGGTCAATCCCGGTCTTTTGCCCCAGGCCAAACATCTTGAAGTTGTTTCTCAAGGTTTCAAAGGCCGTTTGCGGCATGTGGATGTACTGCTTGGCTACATAGCTGGCCTTTACCCAGCGCAGGGTCAACTGCATCATGTAAATGTTGGATGATACTTCCAAAGCGCTGGCTGCTGTCAAGGAACCGAAGGTCCCAACCGGGTAAACTGACTTCTTAACCGGAGAGCCTGGCAGGTAAATCGGAGTATCAGGCATGGAGTTGTTATAAGGAGTGATCACCTTGTTGATCAAGCCCCCGGCAACCTGGGCCCCCTTGACAACGGAGCCCATAACGAAGGACTGGTTGATGTTGCCCAAGGCATTGTCCGTGATCTTTTGCGTCGTTGGATCATAGCTGATCCCGGACATGGCCAGGACAGCCCCCGTATTCGGGTTCATGGCAACAGCGTAAGCACCGCTGGACAGGCTGGCTGCCCCGGCGCTCAAGGCAGCATTAAACTGCTGCCTAAGGGCCTTGGTTACGGCTGCCTGGTACTTGGCGTCAATCGTCAACTTCAGGCTGGCCCCGGGCTGGCCCTTGTAAGCTTGCTGGGTCTTGGTGATTTCGTTATTAGAGTTGCTGGTGACCTTGTAGCTGGCCTTGGTCCCCTTCAAAAGGGCTTCATATTCCTTTTCCAGGTAAGAAGTCCCAACCCGGTCGTTTCTGGAATAGCCGTTAACCAGGTAGTACTGCAGGTTGTCGCTCGGCAGACCAGTCTTGGTCGTGGAAACTGACCCGATAATACTCTTGATTGATGACCCGTTCGGGTAGTAACGGTTCCAGTCAGTCCCGATCCCGACCCCCGGCATGGCGGACAAGTGCTCGCCGACCTGGGCAATTTCCTTGTTGCTGAGGCCGTTGCTCTTCAAGTTGATCGTCGACAAGGTCGTCGCCCCTGACATCTTGTTGTACAGAACTGCCGCCGTCTTTTGCTTGCTGGTCAAAGCCGGCTTGATGGTGTTTTCAACATAAGCCACTTCGTTGTCGTTGACCTCTGAATTCGACAGGCTCGACTTCTTCTGGGACTTGGGCAAGGCGGCCAGGACCTTCTTAGCACGGCTTTCGTCAGCCAGGTAGTAATCGGCAATTTGTCTTTTTGTCGGCTTTTCGTCGGTAATTTTTATATAATTACTAAGGGTATTAGCAACCTTGTACATCTCTTTGGAACTTGCCGACAAGCTGCGCATGTAAGTAATTGCGTTTTCAGCCTTGTTACCGACCAGGATCCGGCCCTGGGAGTCGTACATGACCCCCCGGGGGACGGACTTGGTCATGGTCTTTTCGTCGGTGGCATTGACCTCCGCGGAAAAGCGCGAACCGTAGAAGAGCTGCAAGTATGCTAATTGGCCGATTAAGGCCGCGAACAAAATTACGATGACCCCGACCAGAATCTTCATTCTGAGAGGGGTGTTTGCGGTTTGACTACTGTTGCCAGTTCCGCTATTCTTTCTAAAATAACTCACGATAAAACCATCCTCACTAACAAGTAATTTTAGCAAAAAGACCTGAGCAATTCTATCATTCAGAAGAGGAGTTAGCTAATTCTTAATGTACATGTCCAAAATAAAACGTTTTTTTCAAAAATTCGGCCTTAGGCAGCTTTATACCTGCCTAGCCTTTGCCCTGCCGGCCTTGATTTTTGCCGGCTACTTCATCAGCAAGAAGGGCAATATCCTGACCGTCGACCTGGGCCAGCAGTACGTTGACTTCCTGGCCTACTATCAGCAAAAGCTCTTTAAAGACCCAAGCAAGTTAATTTACAGCTTTGCCAGCGGCCTGGGCGGCTCCATGCTAGGGACGGACAGCTACTACCTGCTCAGTCCCTTCAACCTGCTCTTGCTCTTTTTCCCGCAGAAGTTCCTGCCTCAGGGAATCCTTTTGGTCATCTCCTGCAAGATCGGGGCCAGCGGCCTGTCGGCCTACCTGGTCTGGGGGAAGAAGTACAAGCTGGCTAAAGAATACGTTCTGGCCGCCAGCCTGGCCTTTGCCCTCTGCGGCTTTGTGGTTGCCAACAATTTGAACTTGATGTGGCTGGACAGCCTGGTTCTTTTGCCCTGGCTGCAAAATGCAATTGACCGCCTTTTGGCCGGGAAGAAAAATCACCTGGTCCTGGTCACCTTCCTGCTCTGGCTGACCAACTTCTATACCGGCTACATGACCCTGCTCTTTGGCCTGCTCTATTTGCTGGTGGGCCTGGCCACAAATAGGGAGCCAAAAGCCCGCTTTTGGACCTACTTCAAGCGCAGCTTCTTTGGCAGCTGCCTGGCCGGGGTCAGCCTCTGGCCGACTTTTTTAGAGCTTTTAGCCGGCAAAACCGATGCCGACATCAGCTGGAAGCTGAATTTCCAGTTCCCGCCCTACCAGCTGGCTGCTAAATTAGTTGATGGGGCCTACAGCTTCCATGAAATGTCGGACGGCCTGCCCAACATCTTCATCAGCTCCTGCTTTACCCTCCTGGCCCTGCTCTTTATCTTTAATTCCAAGTTCAACAAGCGGGAAAAACTGGCGCGGGGCCTGCTTTTGGCCTCCTTAGTCCTTTCGCTGTCCTTTACACCTCTGGTTTTGATCTGGCATTTAGGCCAGTTCCCAGTCTGGTACCCGGCCCGGTTCAGCTTCCTGGTCTCCTTCTATGCCTTGAACCTGGCCCTGGAAAATATGAACAGAGAGCCTGCCTTCAACCTCAAACAGAAGGTCCTGGCGGCTCTTTTAGGAGCCTGCCTTTCTGTTTACCTGGCTATTGACCCTAATAAGCTGGAATTCATCCGGCAAGACGGGAAAATCTCGACTGGCCTCTTTCTTTTAGCCAGCCTGCTCTTCATTCTCTTCATCTACGGCCAGCACTACCTGGCCGGCCACTACGCCCTGCTTTTAGTCGTTTCTGAAGTTACGGTCAACTTGATTTTTTCATTAAACGCGATTTCCTACCAGGAAAACAAGAACTATGCCAAGTTTGAAGAGAACGTCAACCAGGCCACCAGCTACCTGGCCAAGACCGACTCCAGCCTCTACAGAACGGAAAAGAGCTTCAGCCGGTCGGATGATGACCCCTTCACTGGCAACTATTACGGGATCACCACCTTCAACTCCATCAGCAATTCCAGCACCTCCAACCTGCTCAGCCGCTTGGGCTACGTCCATAACAGCAACTCTTATACCAACCAGAGCGGAACTCTCCTAACTGATGCCTTCTTAGGAGTCAAGTACTACCTAGAGCCGAATTATTCTTATGACGGCGTCTCGGCTGCCCAGCGGATGCCTTATGACAACTTGAACCACCGGGCCGATTTAAACAGCTATTATCCCAAAAAGCAGTTCAAGCAAATCAGCATTTTGGAAAACAAACAGGCCCTGCCAGTCATTTTTGCCAGCCAGAGCCAGCAGAAAAAGGTCAAGTTCCTGGACAACAACCCAATTTACAACCAGCAAAGGCTCTGGGAGAGCCTGGGTCTGTCCGGCCAGCTTTTCAGCAAGGTCAAGAGCCAGGTCAAGCTGACCAACTTGAAAGTCAACCAGTCCACCCCCCTGGCCTTTAAGAAGGCCAACTCAGCTAAGCCGGCTTCTGTCACCTTCATCTTGACGCCAAAAACCGATGACTCTTACTACCTGCAGCTCCCGGACGGCTTTGACTTCAAGACCGCCAGCTTGAGCGTCAACGACATCTTCTATAACTACGAGAGCCGGGACGGGCAGATCCGCCTGGTCAACATTGCCAGCCAAAATAAAAAGACCAGGATCAAGGTCACTTTCAACTTGACCAATTCGACCCTGGACTTAACCGGCCTCCTCTTCTGGCACTTCAACAATTCCGCCTTCAAGGCCGGGATCAAACAACTGAAAGAGCCAGAACTCAAGTTAAAGCAGACGGGTTTGAAAATTTCCAGCCGGACTTTTAAGAGCCAAAAGAAGCTCTGGATCACGACCATTCCTTATTCCAAGAACTGGCTGGTCTATGATAACGGCAAACGGGTCAAGACCAGCCAATATGCCTCCAGCCTCCTGGCCTTCAACTTAAAGGGGGACAAGCACCAGCTGACCCTGGTCTATTTGCCGGTCAGCTTGATTGCCGGCAGCTTGATCAGCTTGGTAACTTTGGCTGTCTACTTGCTTTTGAAAAAGAAACAGAGAATTTAAACAGTAAAATAGAGCGCAAAAAAAGGTGCTGTCCGGGTGGACAGCGCCTTTTTAGTCGGTCGTCTTAACGTCGTTGATTACGACATCGTAGCTGACGTTGGCTGAGTCAACGTTGATCTTGACTGTTTCACCCTTCTTGTGACCAAGCAGGGCCTTGCCGATCGGAGATTCGTTGGAAACCTTGCCATGGAATGGGTCAGACTGGCTGCTCCCCACGATTTCATAAGTTTCCGGTTCGTCTTCGCCGACTTCAGTAACCGTAACGGTCTTGCCGATACTTACTTCGTCGGGGTCAACTGCATCAGTGTCGACAACGACAGCATACTTCAATTGTTCGGTGACGGCATCGATTCTTTCTTCCAGCCGCATTTGCTCATCTTTGGCTGCGTCGTATTCTGAGTTTTCAGACAAGTCCCCGTAAGAGCGGGCAATCTTCAAACGTTCCACGATTTGCGGCCGCTTGACAAACTTCAGGGTCTGCAGTTCTTCTTCCAGCTGCTTCTTGCCTTCGGCAGTCATTTCATAGGTTTTTTCAGGCATTTTGATTCTCCTTTATTTAACGCATTATGCATTGTTAAATATTAGAGTTTAATTCCGGGAAAGTCAACCATTAACGAATGTTTGCTTCTAATTTTTCTTCCAAAGCAGCTTGCACATTGTCGGTTGCCTTAGTGACAACTGCGTCAGTCAAGGTTTCTGCCTCATTCAAGAAGGTCAAGCGGTAAGCCAGGCTCTTCTTGCCGGCAGCCAAGTGGGCCCCTTGGTAGACGTCGATAACTTCAACGCTGACCAGGTACTTGCCGGCATTTTCCTTGATGCAGCTTTCAACTTGGGCATTAGTAACATCTTCGTCAACCAGAATTGACAGGTCCCGTTGCACGGCTGGGTACTTCGGAGCCGGCTTGGACTTGACCCCTTTGGCCATGAGAGGCAGCAAGGCATCCAGGTTCAGTTCGTAAACGTAGATTTCCTTGCCGGCGAAGTTCTTGTCAGTCATGGTCAAAACTGGGGCGATTTGGCCGATCAGACCGATGTATTCATCATTTACGTAGATGCCAGCAGTTCTGGTCGGGTGCATTCCCTTAATTGCTTCTGCCCGGTATTCCACGTTCTTGACGCCGATCATTTCAAATACGTCTTCCAGCTGCCCCTTGACGTAGTAGAAGTCAATGACTTCGTCCTTGTGCTGCCAGTTGCTTTCCCCGGCCAGACCGACGTAAGCGGCTGCCAGGTGTTCGTGTTCGTGGTAGTCGCCGCCTTCCATGTCGTAGACGCGGCCGTTTTCAAAGAGCTGCAGGTCAGTTTGCTTGCGGGCAAAGTTGTAGGCAACCGTGTCCAAAAGGCCGCAGATCAAGTTTTGCCGCATGGTGGTTCTGGCTGAGTTCAGCGGCCAGTTGACCTTGACTGGGGCCAGGGCCTTTTTGACAAAAGTCGTGGCCAGTTCTTCAGAAGTCAGGGAGTAGTTGATCGTTTCGCTGAGCCCTTGCCCTTCCAGCAATTGGCGCAGGTGGCGGACCTTGACTTCATCAGCCGCGTAGCCGCCAGTCAGTTCACCGGTAGCCGGATGGGTGGACTTGATGTTGTCGTAGCCGTAAATCCGGCCGACTTCTTCAAAGATGTCAGAGTCAATGAAGATATCCCAGCGGCGGTTTGGCACAGTTACCGTGTATTCGTCGCCCTTTACTTCAACCGGGAAGTTCAGCTTGCCAAGGATCTTGACGATTTCGTCCATGGACAGGTCAGTGCCCAGGATCTTGTTGGTCCGGGAGGCAGTAGTGGTGATGACAACGGGCTCCTTATCCTGGTCGCTAGCCTTGATTTCACCAGCTAAGACAGTGGCGCCAGCATTTGCCCGCAAGATCAAAGCACAGGCATCCAAAGCCTTTTGGGTGTTGTCCCAGTTGATTCCCTTTTCAAACAAAGCTGAAGCATCAGTCCGGTTGTCATGCCGCAGAGCTGCCTTTCTGGTCAGGGCTGGGTCAAAGACAGCGGCTTCCAGGATCACGTCAGTGGTCTCTTCAGTAACTTCGCTGTTTAAGCCGCCCATTACGCCGGCTAAGCCGACTGCCTGTTCACCGTCAGTGATGACGATGTCTTGCGGGTTCAGGTCGATTTCTTTTTCATTCAAGAGCTGCAGCTTTTCGCCTTCCTTGGCCAGGCGGACTTCGATCTTCTTGGTCTTATCAAAAAGCTTGGCGTCGTAAGCATGCATTGGCTGGCCAGTCAAGAGCATGACATAGTTGGTCGCGTCGACCACGTTGTTGATCGGACGGATACCGGCATTCCACAAGCGGGCCTGCAACCAAAGAGGACTTTCAGCGATCTTGACCCCGGTCAGCTTTCGCAAGTAGTACTTCGGAGCAATCTTTTCATCGGCAGCCGCAGTAAAGTCGCCAGTCCAGTCTGCCCCGTCTTCTTTAAGGACAACGTCTTCGATCTTTGGCTTTTGGCCGATCAAGGCACCAACTTCGTAAGCTGCCCCTTCCATTGAGGAAGTGTCGGCCCGGTTTGGAGTAATGTCGAAGTCCAAAACGTAGTCGTCCATCCCCAGAGCTTCAAAGACAGAGTCACCAGGCTTGAGGTCCGGATCATGGAAAACCCAGATGCCGTCAGCGTACTTCGGCGGAACAACGGAGTCGCTGAAGCCGAGTTCTTGCAGACCGCAGATCATCCCGTTGGATTCAATCCCGCGCAACTTGCCCTTCTTTATCTTGATCCCGCCTGGCAAATGTGCCCCTGGCAGAGCTACGATCACGTCCTGGCCGGCGGCCACGTTAGGTGCCCCGCAGACGATTTGGCGGGCTTCATCTTCGCCAACGTCAACCGTGGTCTTGTTGAGGTGGGTCCCTTCGATCTTCTCGCAGGTCAAAATGTGGCCTACGACCAGCTTGCTCAAGCCTTCTTCTGGGTGAACCGTTGAGGCGATTTCAACCCCGGACCGGGTCAGTTTTTCAGCCAAGGCGTAAGGGTCCACGCCATCCATATTCAAGAAATCTTTCAACCAATTGTAAGAAACTAACATTAATCTTCCTCCTGACGGAATTGTTGCAAGAAGCGCACGTCGTCACTGTAAAAGTCGCGGATGTCGTCAATGCCATACTTCAAGATGGCGAAGCGGTCCAGGCCCAGGCCAAAGGCAAAGCCAGAGTAGACGGCCGGGTCAATGCCGGCAGCGGACAAAACATTCGGGTGAACGATCCCGGCACCCAGAACTTCGATCCAGCCGGTGTTCTTGCAGATCGCGCAGCCCTTGCCGCCACATTCAAAGCAGGAAACGTCCATTTCAACTGATGGTTCAGTAAATGGGAAGTAGCTTGGCCGCAGGCGGGTTTCCCGGTCCTGGCCGAATTCGTGCTTGGCCACCAGTTCCAAGGTCCCCTTAAGGTCGCTCAAAGAGATGTTCTTGCCGACAACCAGCCCTTCCATCTGCATGAACTGGTGGGAGTGGGTGGCGTCGTCATCGTCTCTTCTGTAGACCTTGCCTGGGGAGATCATCTTGAGGTCGCCCTTGTCGAAGTCATGCTTTTCCATGGTCCGGGCTTGAACTGGTGAAGTTTGGCTCCGCAGCAGGTGGTCAGCGTCAACGTAGAAAGTAGCCTGCATGTCCCGGGCCGGGTGGTCCTTAGGCAGGTTCAGCATTTCGAAGTTGTAGTGTTCGCTTTCGATTTCCGGCCCTTGGACAACTTGGTAGCCCATGCCGATGAAGAAGCGTTCCAGGTCGTCTTGAATGATTCTGATCGGGTGCTTGGAGCCGACATGCTTTCTGCGCCCTGGCAGGGTCACGTCGATCTTTTCAGCTTCCAGGCGGGCCTCAATGGCCTTTTCGATCAAGCTATCTTTGGCAGAAGCCAGGTTTTCATTAAAGAGGTCGCGGAGTTCGTTGACCTTCTGGCCGACTTCCCGCCGCTTTTCCGGAGCAACGTCCTTCATCTGGTGCAGAATTTGCGTCAGTTCCCCCTTCTTGCCGACCAGCTTGACCCGGACGTCATTCAGGCTCTTTTCGCTTTCTGCTTCCTTGATTTCAGCAAGCCCCTGCTCCCGCAGGTCCTTCAATCGATCAAATAAATCCATTTACTTATTCCTTTCAACAAAAAAAGCTCCGCCCCCCAAAAGGGACGAAGCTTCGCGGTACCACCCTAGTTTAGGCCCAAAAAGGCCTACGCTCTATACCGATAACGGTGGCAGCCGGAATTGATTAGATCCTACTCGCAAGATGAAATTCGCAAGCTGCTCTTTGGTTTCCTTTCAGTTGCCAAGAAACCTCCCTGTCAAAGACCGGACTTGCTACTAGTCTTGTTCTTAGTAATTAATTAAAATCATAGGCTAAAACTTGCTTAAATGCAAGTCGTTTTTTACGCCCACTTGTCAGCCCAGATATGAACCTGGTTGAAGACCGGCTTTAATTCGGCCCCTTTTGGCGTCAAAGTGTAAAGGACGATCTTCTTTTCTTCATCCTTGGACCGCTTGACAATTCCGTCAGCTTCCAGCTCCCGCAGGCGCTCAACCAAAACCCGGTCTGAGCAGGCACCAACCGCGTGGGCCAGGTCCCGGAAGCGCATGGCCTTGGTGTCGCACAAGGAGCTAATAATCAAGCCGTTCCACTTCTTGCCGATGATCTCAAAGGCCTTAACGAAGCGGGCGCACATTTCGTAGTTTTCAGCGTTTTTACAGCATGGCGCGTCCTGTTCGGCTAATTCTGTCATAGAGAAATCCTCCTCAAATTAGTTTCCATGTTATCTATTTAAGCATACTTTACTTACGAAATACAAGCGAAATGCTTTTTAGCTGAAGTGGTAGATCATGATCCCGGCGGCAACAGCGGCGTTCAAAGACTCAGCCCGGCCCTTGATCGGGATGTAGAGCTTCTCATCAGCCAGGGCCGCGATTTCTGGGCTTACCCCATGGGCTTCATTGCCGATGATTAGGGCGACCTGGGCTACTGGGGCAAAGTCACCCAATTGTTTAGCGGCTGGATCCAAAAGGCTGGCGTAAACTGGAATGTCCGCGGCCTTCAAGCTGGTAATGGCGTCTGGCAGGTCAGCCTTGATCAAGTTCAAGTGGAACTGGCTCCCCTGCATGGACCGCTGAACCTTTGGATTGTAGAGGTCGACCGTCTTGTTTGACAGGATCACCCCGTCAAAGCCAGCCGCGTCGGCAGTCCGGATGATGGTGCCGACATTGCCCGGGTCAGCCAGGTCGTCTAAGAGGACCCACTTGCCGTAGCTGAAGTCAAAATGTTCTGGCTGGTTGATCTTGACGGTCATGAAGATATCCTGGGAATTTTTGGTGCTGCTGAGGTGACTAGCCACGCTTTGGCTGATCTTGATCAGCTTGCCTTCATCATAAGCCAGGCCCAGTTGCTCCAAGCGGCTGAACGCTTCTTCAGTCGCCAGGATTTCCCGGTACTTAACTCTTGCTTTTAAAGCTTCTTCAACCAAGTGGAAGCCTTCGATCAGGTAATAGCCGCTTTCTTCACGGTATTTCTTCTGCTGCAGCTTGCCAATGGCCTTAATTTGCGGATTGTTGACAGATGTTCTTTCTTGCATGATAAAATACTCCTTAGAAATACTATTTTAATGATTTTTTGCAAAAAATAAAGAAGGTAAGCAAAATGCAAACATGGGAACTATTAGCGCATGGGGTCGTGCAGGGCGTGGGCTTCCGCTGGAGCGTGCAGATGCTGGCCCAGAAGATGAAGCTGCCGGGCAGCGTGAGAAACAACCCTGACGGGACGGTCACCATTGTCATTCAAGGGACGCCAACTGACCTGGTCAAGTTTAAAGCTGAGTTGCCAAACGCGGCGCCATATGCCCAAATTTCACGTTTGGACACAAAAGTTCTGCCTGAAATGGAACAAATGCATTCTTTTCATGTATTATATTAGACAGATCCTAAAAATTTGGAGAGAAACTACTCAATGAAAAAAATCAAAAAACGTTTGTTACCTGTCAGCCTGCTGGCGCTCTTGCCGCTTTTTCTTACGGCCTGCGCCAGCCAGACCAGCAAAAACGGCAGCTTAAAGGCCCCGACCAGTGGTCCTTACTACTGGATTTATGAATGGATTGGCCTGCCTTTGCAGCACATTACCGTCAACATCGCCCATGCCATCGGCGGGGCCAGCGGGGCCGGCTGGGCCATCGTCATCATCACTTTGGTCGTCAGAGTGATCTTGATGCCGCTCATGCTGAGCCAGCAGCACAAGGCCACCCTGCAGCAGGAAAAGATGCACCTGCTGCAGCCGCAAATGCAGCTTCTGCAAAAGGCCATGAAGACCCCAGGCATGACTCCTGACCAGCAAATGGCTTTGAGCGGCCTGCAAAGAGAGATTTACTCTAAGAACAATGTCTCCATGACTGGCGGAATGGGCTGCCTGCCCCTCTTAATCCAGATGCCGATCATGATCGGGATCTACCAGGCTGTGGCTTACTCAAGCACCCTGGCTAAGTCCACCTTCTTCGGCATTTCCCTGTCCAGCAAGTCCATGGTCCTGGCCATCATCGCCACTGTTTTTGCCTTGATTCAAAGCTACGTGGCCATGATCGGCATCCCTGAAGAGCAGAAAAAGACCATGCAGGCCACCATGCTGATGAACCCAATCATGACCTTCTTCTTCTCCATGTCCTTCTCCGGCGCCCTGGCCCTTTACTGGGCAGTCGGTAACCTGGTCATGGTCGTCCAGCAGCTGATCACCACCTTCATCGTGCAGCCGCGGGCCAAGAAGCGGGTTTCCAAGGAACTGGAAGACAGCCCGATCGTGGAAGTCGTTACCCAAGCCAAGATCGACCAGATCTTAAAGCCAGCCCCTGAACAAAAGCCTACCAGCCAGCCGAAGTCCGGCGACCTGCGCAAGCGCAACCAGGGCAAGCAGAAGCGGAAGTAAGCTTCCAAAGAAAAAACAAAAAACAAACAAGACAAAATAAAAAAGTAAAAGCCGCTGAAAAGCGGCTTTTACTTTGCTCTAAATTCTGTTAAATTGTCGGATCTTGCTTAGGACTTTCAGTTCCAGCTTGCTTTTGCTCTTCCCGGCTTTCCAGCTCCTTGACTTCTTCATCAGTCAAGACTGGGAAGGTGATTCTGAACTGGCTCCCCTGGCCTAAGACTGATTCAACGTCAATGGTGCCATGGTAGGATTCCACCAGCTTCTGGGCAATTGACAGGCCCAGGCCGTTGCCGCCCTTTTCCCGGGTTCTGGCCTTGTCGACCCGGTAGAAGCGGTTGAAGATCTTCTTCTTGTCCTCGTCAGAAATCCCTTCCCCGTAGTCTTGGACCACGATCTGCATTTCCTGGCCGGACTGGCCGGCAGCCACGGCAATTTCCTTGCGGTCGGTTGAGTACTTGATCCCGTTGTCGATCAAGATGATCAAAATCTGTTCCAGGTGGCCCTGGTAGATCTGAATCTTGGTATCCGGGTCCAGGTCCTCAACTTCCAAGGAGATCTTGAAGTCCGGGTGAACCATGCCCATGTCCCCGACTACCCGGGTCAAAACTTCCATCGGCTCAGCAATGGCGTTCGGGTAGTGGACGCTGATTTGCTCAGCCCGGGTCAGGTCCAGCATTTCCTGGATCAAGTGCTTCATCCGCTCAGCCTCTGAAATCGAGGCGTCAATGGATTCTTCCAGGACCTGGGGATCATCCTTACCCCAGCGCTTAAGCATGCTCAGATGGCCCTCAATGACCGCTACAGGTGTTCTTAATTCGTGGGAGACGTCAGAGACAAACTGCTTCTGCTGCTCGATGTATTTTTGCATCCGGTCCAGCATCATGTTGAAGGACAGGGCCAGTTCTTCCAGTTCGTCGTTTCTGTGCAGCTCGGGAATTCTAGCTGTACTGTTCGGGTCGGCGTTGACTTCCCTGGCCACCTTAGACATCTTGTTGATCGGTCTGACGACGCTGCGGACAACCAGGTAGGAAATTACAATCGCCAGGCTGACCCCCAGGATTGAAAGCCAGAGCATGGCCTTCAAAGTCCTGGAAATCAAGCGGTTGTAGCCGGTCATCTGGTTCTTGACGACGATATAGCCGGTCAATTTGTGAGTTGTCCGGTTTCTGACCTTCCGGTAGACGTAAAGGGAACTTTTGCCATTCTTGTTTTCCTTGACCACGCTCTTGCTTTCGCTGGTGAACTTGACCAGTTTAGGGGCGCTGTCGCCGTTATGGAAGACGATCTCATTGCGGAGGTTGTAGATCGCCACGGTCACGTCAGGGTTGGTTACGGTACTTAAGACCGTGTCGCCAAAAACGCTGCTGTTGTCATTGTTGTTTTCTGACAGAGCCGGCCCGCCCTTCAAGATCCGTCTGGTGTTTGGAGATAATTGCCGGACCACGTTAGCGATTTCCAGCTCATCATCGATGCCGACCAGGCGCTTGCGGAGGACGTTGACGACTTCATTGGAAGTGTCTTTCTGCTGGCTCAAGGCTTCCTGTTTGACCGTATTGTAGACGACAGCTGAGAAAACAAGAAAGGAGACCATGATCGTCATCGCGACGATGCTGACCCATCTCACGATCAGTGAAACGTGTCTGGTCCCCTTCTTGCCGCTGGCGGCGTTTTGCTTAGGCATTGTCGTCCTCGTCTCTTACCATGTAGCCGGTTCCGCGCACCGTCTTGATGTAAGATGGCTGGCCAGGGATGTCGATCTTGTTGCGGAGGTAACGGACATAAACTTCGACAACGTTAGTTTCGATGTTTGATTCCGGTCCCCAGATCTTGTTCAAGAGCTGGTCACGGCCAACGACATTGTTCTTGTTTTCGATCAAGGTCATGAGCAGGTTGTATTCCCGCTTGGTCAAGTCAACGGTCTTGCCGTCGCCCCGGTGAACGATCCGGTTGGCGGTTTCGATGGTCAGATCCTTGAACTTGACTACCTTTTGCCGCGGCAGCTTGTCCTTTGAAGCATCCTTTTCGATCTTGACCCGGCGCAAGACAGCGCGCAGGCGGGCCAGCAATTCTTCAATGGCAAATGGCTTGACGATGTAGTCGTCTGCCCCGTGGTCCAGGCCTGATACCCGGTCAATCACGGAGTCGCGGGCCGTCATCATGATGATCGGCGTGGTCTTGCTCTGCCGTACACGGCGGGCAATTTCCAAACCGTTCAAGTCTGGCAGCATCAAGTCCAGCAAGATCGCGTCGAAGTCTTCGCTCAAAGCGCGGTCCAAAGCCTTGCGGCCATTGTTTTCCACTACGGTCTCATAGCCTTCGTGCTGGAGTTCGAGTTCGACGAAACGAGCCAGGTTCTTTTCGTCTTCAACAATTAAAATTTTCGGCATGTTTTTATCCCCTCATATCCTATTGATTTAATTTGGGTCTGCTGAATCCAAGTATAATCTTAAAGTATATTTTAATAATTCTAGGATAGCCCAAAATTAGCTTTTTAACAAGTCCCATAGAAAAAACAAGCCTCCTGCCAGATTAATTTTCTCTGGAAAAAGACTTGCTTACTGAAGATTGTTTTTATTTTTCTTCGTCTTCGGCTTTATTCTTGTCTTCTTCAGCCTGCATCTTGTCCAAAAGGCCCTGCAGCTGGGCGAAGGCCGGGTTGACCTGGTCCTTCTTCTGGCCGGCGAAGTCCTGTTCAGACATGACTTCCCAGCCCTGCCCTTCTGGGTACAGGTCTTCTTCAGCTTCTTCCTTGGTCAAAACCGTGCTTGGGATATTCAAGAGCATGTTGTCTTCCACGGCCGTCTGCACGTCAATGCGGTCATCGTCCAGCGGAATGATCATCAAACCCAGTTCCTTTTCTTCCTGGGTCGGTTCATGATCGGAATAATTTTCCACGAAGCTGAATTTCTGCTTTAAAGGCACTGCTTCCAAGCTGCGGGAGGACGGAACCAGAAGATCGGCTTCCACTTGGAAATTGCCAGTCACGAAGGGTTCATCATAAAAGAGCTGCCCCTCCACGTGGGCGCTTTTCACCTCGTAGACCAGGTCCTTGGCCCGCTGGTAAAAGCCGTCAGCAAAAGTCAAAGCAGCTGAGATCTGGGTCAAAGGCTCCCGGCTGTTCTTGATTTGGAAAAATGAAAGTTCTAGCATTAATTTACCTCGAGTGGCCGCCGGCCAAAGTTCTGGTCAGCGCCAACAATCTGTTCAAATAAGCGGTCAACCCTGACCTGCAGGCCCAGGGTCCCTTCTTGGGCATTCTTGCGGTCCACCTTAGAAACGATATCAACCGCGAAGTCTTTCCGCTGCTGCTTCAAATATTTCCGGCCCCGCTTGCTGTAAGCCAGAAGCATGGTGGAAACATGATCATAGCTGTTTAAGACATCGGCTTCAGTCACGTTCAAGAGAGTATAAAGACTCAGTCTTCTTAACCTTGAATAGGTGTAGCGCTTGGACTTGACCCGGCGGAGGAAGTCAGCGAAGTTTTCAGCCAGGTGGATTTCCGCCTTGAACTTGTATTCCAGGCCCTCACTCATCTGGTAGATCTGCTGCAGTTCCTTGATTGAGGCTGATTCCAGCCGGTATTTTAGAAACGGAAAGAGCAGTTCCCAGTTGGGCAGGACTTTTTCCTGGTCAAAAGCGGCAATTTCCCCTTTTGGCAGCCACTGCTCCAGTTCTGAGCGCTCGGCCCCGTTTAAAAGGAGGTTGCGGATGGCGCTGGCGCTTTGGACAGCTGCTTCTCTTTGCAGGATGTCATCATGGCCGGCCCCTACCCGGTTGACCGGGCTGAGCTTTAAAGGCGAGCCAAGATTGGCATTGGCCACGGCATAAGCCAGGCCCAAAATTGCGTTAGGCTCGCTGACTTCGTGGCCGACTTCCCGGGCCACCATTTGGTTGTACTGGGTGGAATAAGTCTGGCTGTAGTCGGCGAATTCCTGCCTTTGCCGGGGGATCTTGGAGATCCGGTCGCCGAAATATTCAAAGTTCAAATTGGCGTCTTCAACCCCAAAGACCAGGTTCCTGGCCCCCAAGCGGGTCAAAAGGTCAACCCCGCCGGTAGCGAACATGTCGGCAGCTTGGACAGCATAGGAAAAAGGCAGCTCAAAGACCAGGTCAGCCCCGGCCTCAATGGCGCTGCGGGCCCTGGACCACTTGTCCAGGATGGCCATTTCCCCTCTTTGCACGTAATTGCCGGACATGACCGCGATAATGGGATCATCGCCAGCGATCAAGCGGGCCTGGTTCATCAGGAATTCATGGCCGCTGTGGAAAGGGTTATATTCAGCTACAATCCCGACAACGCTCATTGCCTAGTCTTCCTCGATTTCCACGCGCTTGCCGTCAGCCCAGAGCTTTTCCAGGTTGTAGAAGGCCCGGGCATCTTCTGAGAAGATGTTGACAACGACGTCGCCCAGGTCAACCAGGAGCCATTCTGAGTCATGGTTGCCTTCAACCCGGTAGTCGTAGAAATTAGCTTCGTGGCAGGTTTCGATGATGCTGTTGGCAATGGCGTGCAGCTGGCGGCTGGAAGTGGCGCTGGTGGCCACGAAGTAGTCAGCCAGAATGCTGATGCCGCGCATGTCGTAGGCTTCGGTGTCTTCCCCGTGCCGTTCACTGATTGCGTTTAAAACTAAGTCAAGTAATTCTTCGCTCTTCAAATTTTTCTCCTAATGTTTAGTTACTTTTAATTTATCTTTTTTACTCAGCTGCCCAGACATTGTAAGCAGCCAGGGTCCTTGGGTAGATCTTGCTTCTCTTTTGGGCTAAAAAGGCCAGAGTGTGGGCCAGTTCATAACCAACCCCGGAAGCTAAATCCGCGTAGCTGGTCTTTCTGGCCTCTTCAACGCCGGCAAAGGTCCGGCCAGGCTCGATATAGTCAGCCACGAAGACGATCTGGTCCAGGGTGGTCATTTCCACGTCCCCGGTGGTGTGCCGGTAGACAGCGGTCAAAATTTCCGGGTCAGTGATGCCGAGGTCGCGCTTAATGAACCAACTGCCCACGATCCCGTGCCAGATCGCCCGGTTCCAGTTCAAAAGGTCTGGGTCAAAGCCTTCTTCCTTGATGACCTTGATGTATTCTTCAACTGGAATCTGCTTGGCATAGTCGTGGACAAAACCAGCCAAAGCCGCCTTGTCTTCATCATAGCCGTTCAATTTGGCCAGAGTCCGGGCAGTTTCACTGACGCGGACGCAGTGGGCAAAGCGCATTTCATCCATCATGCTCTTTTCCTTGGCCACCAATTCACTGCTGGACAAGGGAGAATATGTTTCCTTAAAAACTGGATCAGTCACGGTAAAGCCCCTTTTCTTCAATATATTCGCGGACCTTGTCCGGTACCAGGTAGCGGATTGAGGTCCCGGTTGAAACAGCCCGGCGGATGGCAGTTGAGCTGAGCCGGATATCCGGAGCGTCAACCCAGATCATGGAATATTGCGGATCTTGCGGGTAGCCCGGCCGGCGGATACCGACCAAGGTAGCTAACTTGGCCAGTTCCTCAGCATTCTTCCACTTGTGGAAGCTGTTGACCTGGTCGCTGCCCATGATCAAGTAGTAGGTGTTTTCCGGCGCCTTCTTGGTTAAATAGCGCATGGTATCAATCGTGTAAGAAACGCCGCCTCTGAAGAGTTCCAGCAGCTTGACCCTGAAACGGGGGTTGTCCCGGGTAGCCAAATCCAGCATGGTGGCCCGGTCGCGGGCAGACACGTTTAAGGGAGCGTCCTTATGCGGGGGAATATTGTCCGGAATGAACCAGACTTCATCCAGGTGCAGCTTGGTCATGGCCTGTTCAGCGGCAACCAAATGGGCCATGTGCACCGGGTTGAAGGTGCCGCCCATGATGCCGATCTGCTTGCCTTTCCGCTGGCTCTCAGCCGCCTGCACTTTTACTTGCGTTTCTTTACTGAAATCTACCAATGAATCCATGTTACAACCTCTAAATCAAAGCTCTTCTGGTTCCCAAGCCGATTCCGCCCGGCGTGTAGGCCTTGATCACGCAGCCTTCCGGCACGGTGATGAAGCCTACCCCGGCAAACAATACGTCGCTGCGGTACTTGATGGAGTACTCCTGTCCTTTAAGCGGCGGCAGGTCGCTGTTTGGCCCTGGCGGAGACAGCAATTCGCCCACGTGCTTTTGGTAAAATTCGTCAGCCTTCTCCGTCTTGGTCCGGTGGATGTACATGCCCCGGGCAGCGTAGATGGTAAAGCTGGTTGACGGCCCCTTCAGGTAGTCGATTCTGCCCAGGCCGGCCAAGAAGATGGTATTGCCTGGCAAAAGCTGGTAAGTAGCCGGTTTAAGCGGCTTCTTTGGAGAAGCCAGGTCCAAATCTTTCGGGTCCAGCCGGCTAGCCAGCTGCTTGTCAGTCAAGATCCCTGGGGTGTCAACCAAGAAGTGGCCGTTGTCCAAAGGAATTTCGATCTGGTCCAAAGTGGTCCCCGGGAAGCGGGAAGTAGTGATCAAGTCCTGGACGTCCCCCATTTCATCGATAATGGCGTTAATCAAGGTCGACTTACCAACATTGGTCGTGCCGACAAAGTAGACGTCCTGGTCCTGGCTGTGCTTGTTCAAGTAGTCGATCAAAGTGTCCAGGTTCTTCTTCTTAGCCGCGGAGATCAGGAAAATGTCCTTTGGGTAGAGGCCCATCCGGTTGGCTTCCTGCCGCATCCAGTCCTTGATCTTGCTTTCCTTGGAGTTCTTCGGGAAGAGGTCCAGCTTGTTGCCGACCAGGATAAAGTCATTATTGCCGACAAAGCGCTTCAAAGAAGAAATCAGCGAGTTGGAGAAGTCAAACAGGTCCACCACGTTGACGATCAAGGCCTTCTTTTCCGCCATGGTGTTCAGAAGCGCTAAAAAGTCATCATTGTCCAGGGAGACCGGCATGATCTCGTTGTAGTGGCGCAAGCGGAAGCAGCGCTGGCAGTAGACTTCTTCTCTTTCACCATTTTCCACCTTGGCCAGGGCACTGGCCGGCAGGTAGCCTGGCAGCTGCTTGTCCTGGCTCTGCAGAGCCGCGCCGCAGCCGATGCAGCGAATTTCTTCACTCATGTCTGAGTTTTCCTCCTTAAATTTCATCTTCCTTAATTATATCTGAAAGCCGGCATTTAACAAAGAAAAAGCGCACCTAGCCAAGCTAGATGCGTTTCTTCCAAAGAATTAAGCCAAAGCCTTCTTAGCAGTTTCTGCTAAAGCGGCAAAAGTCTTTTCGTCGTTGTAGGCGATGTCAGCCAACATCTTACGGTTCATGTCAACACCAGCCAGCTTCAAGCCGTGCATCATCTTTGAGTATGACAAGCCGTTTTGACGAGCAGCTGCGTTGATCCGGGCGATCCACAGTCTTCTGAATTCGCTCTTGCGCTTCTTACGGTCGCGGAATGCGTACTTGTATGAAACGAACAATTGAGTGCTTGCAGCCTTAAATTGAACGTGCTTTGAACCACGGTAACCCTTGGCAAGCTTCAAAACCTTCTTACGACGTGCGCGTGTAACGGTACCACCTTTAACTCTTGGCATCTGAAAATCCTCCTAATATCGTTAGTGTATTAAAAAATAGTAAATTAACGCATTTGGGAAAGCATTTGCTTGATGCGCTTCAAGTCGCTGCGTGAAACCATAGCGGCTTTTCTCAAATGACGACGTTGCTTCTTGGTCTTACCGTGGAAACGGTGGCCAGTGAAGGCGTGGTGGCGCTTCAAACCGCCGTTACCAGTTCTCTTAAAACGCTTAGCTGAAGCGCGGTGGGTTTTCATCTTTGGCATGGTAAAATTCCTCCAATTAACTATTTTTTGTTCTTGTCTTTATCGCTCTTAGGACTGAGCATTAAAAACATTTGACGGCCTTCCATCTTTGGCCGGCTGGTTACAACAGCAATATCCGAAGTTTCTTCGGCCATCTTTTCCAGCACTTGTTGTCCTAATTCCTTGTGCGTGATTGCCCGGCCTCTGAAACGAATCGAAACACGAACCTTGGCGCCTTCTTTTTCTAAGAACTTGCGTGCATGCTTCAACTTGGTTTCGAAGTCATTGCCTTCAATCGTCGGACTCAAACGGATTTCCTTAACGCTGACCTGCTTGGAATTCTTGCGTGATTCCTTCAGCTTCTTCTGCTGTTCGAACCGGTACTTACCATAATCAAGAATCTTTGCTACAGGCGGCTTGGCGTTTGGTGAAATCAAAGCCAGATCGAGGCCAGCATCGCTCGCTTGGCGCAGAGCTTCATTTCTTGACACGACCCCAACTTGTTCACCTTCAGCGTTGATCAGCCGAACTTCACGAGCGCGGATGCTTTCGTTAAGGATCATGTTGTTTTGTTTCTGTGGTATAACTGTTCACCTCCATGTTAATTTCGAGGACAAGAAAAAAGCGGGCATATAGCACCCGCCTTTAAAATCAACAGAAAATATCGATTTGCCCAGAGGTTAAATAACTTAGGCGAGAAGCGGGGGCTTCTTCTTGTTCTCAACTTCTACTATTGTACTAGGTCTAAGATTGCCCGTCAAGGGCCAATTTCACTTTCAGCCCGATTGCTTAAAGCTTAATTTTTCCAATCGCAACAGGAACGTATTCCTTGTATGCTTGGAGCATTTCTTTAACGACTTTCTCTGCCAAAGGCAGGCTTAATCTTTCATTGATCTCATGCGAATCTTTGGCTTTAATTTCCTCAATTAACAATATCGTAAACTTGTATATCGTAAACTTGTAAAGTATAATATTGTAAACCATATTATTGCTAGCGAGGTGTTTCAATGTTTATCGGCAGAAATCAAGAGCTTACAGCTTTGAATAAACTCTATCAAGAAGACAGCTTTCAATTTGCGGTCATCTATGGCCGCCGTCGTATCGGGAAAACCAGCTTGATCAACCAATTTCTTAAAGGCAAGCGGGCTATCTATTTTACTGGTCTTGAAGAAAACGCCTTGGAAAACCTGGCCCGTTTTTCTGACGCGATTCACGCCTACGAGGATCCCAGCTATCTGGATGGGCCCAATTTTGCCTCCTTTGAGCAGGCCTTCAAATATCTCGTCCATCTCTCTGAGAAAAATGACCGCTTAATCTTAGTCATCGATGAATTTCCTTACCTGGCGAAAGCCTATCCGCCAATCAGTTCAATGCTGCAATCCTACATCGATCACTATTTTAAACAGAACAAACTCTTTCTTATCCTCTGCGGCAGCTCCATGTCCTTCATGGAAAAGCAGGTCCTTGGCTACAAGAGCCCGCTTTATGGCCGCAGAACTGCCCAGTTTAAGCTAAAGCCCTTCAGCCTGCATGATGCCGAAGAATTTTTCCCGCAATTAAATAAGGAAGAAGTTTTTGAACTCAATGCCATCACCGGCGGAATCCCCCTCTACCTGTCCTTAATGTCTCCAGAAAAATCCCTTAAAGACAACATTAAGGACAATTTCTTAACGACCAGCGCCATGCTCTATGCCGAACCGATGAGTCTGCTCAATCAAGAACTCCGCGAGCCGGCAAGCTACAGCTCCATCATCAGTGCCATCGCGGCCGGAGCCAGCCGGCAGTCCGAGATTTCAACTAAAACTGGTATTGCCAGCGGGGCCCTTAGCCCTTACCTGGACAATTTGATCGATCTGGGCATTGTCGAAAAACGGGTGCCGGTTACGGAAATTGATAAAGCCAGAAGCTGGAAAACCATCTATGCCATCAAAGATGGCATGTTCCGCTTCTGGTATACTTTCGTCGGCAAACGGGTCAGCTTTATCGAGCGGGGGATTACCGAGCCAATTTTGGATTGCATCATGAAACAGCTCCCCCACTTCATGAGACCAGAATTTGAGAAACTCTCCCAAGAATACCTCTGGTCCAAGCTATTTGATCCAGACCTGGTGCCAGAGCCTTTTGTCAACTTAGGCAACTGGTGGGGACCGGATCCCAAGGAAAAGAAGCAAGTCGAAATGGACATTGTCGGTTTCGATGACCAAAAGCTGAACGGCTACTTCGGCGAATGCAAGTGGAAAAACGAACCTATCTCCGCGGATATCCTCGAAACTCTCATCTACCGGAGCAGCCTCTTCCCCACTCCTAAGAAAAATTACTACCTGTTCTCCAAGACCGGCTTTACTGAAAAATGCCGCCAGCTGGCCCAGCAAGTCGACTGCCACTTAATTACCTTCGACATGATGTAAATCTAAATAAAGAAGCACATACGCAAAAACATCCCGCCTCAGTGTTGAGACAGGATGTTTTTTATGTCAGAAAGGGTTCAATTTTATAAGGAAGGAATTAGTCTTCGCGGGAGTAGTTTGCTACGTCCTTGCTCAGCTTGTCCATGAATTCAGCCAGGCTTTCGGAGTTTTGTTCTTCAGTCCCGTAAGGACGAACGTTAACCGTGCCGGCGTTCATTTCATCATCCCCAAGCACCAGAGTGTAAGGTACCTTTTGGGTTTGTGATTCACGGATCTTGTAGCCCAGCTTTTCATTTCTGAAGTCGATTTCAGCTCTGAAGCCCTTGGCTACCAGTTCATCGCGAACCTTCTTAGCGTAGTCTGAGTGAGCGTCCAGGTTAACTGGAATGATTTCAGCTTGAACAGGAGCCAGCCAAGTTGGGAAGGCACCCTTGTAGATTTCAGTCAGGTAAGCAATGAAGCGTTCCATAGTGCCGACGATCCCGCGGTGGATCATAACCGGACGGTGTTCTTCACCGTCAGCGCCGACGTATGACAGTTCAAAGCGTTCTGGCAGCATGAAGTCCAGTTGGATGGTTGACATGGTTTCGTCGTTGCCCAAAGCCGTCTTGGTTTGGATGTCCAGCTTTGGACCGTAGAAGGCAGCTTCACCTTCAGCTTCAACGTAGTCCAGGCCCATGTCGTCCATGGCTGCCTTCAGCATGCTTTGGCTTCTTTCCCACATTTCATCGTTGGCAAAGTACTTGTCAGTGTTCTTTGGATCCCGGTATGAAAGACGGAAGTAATAGTCGTTGATGTCGAAGTCGTGGTAAACGTCCATGATGATTTGCAAAGTTCTGGCAAATTCTTCTTGAACTTGGTCCAGAGCTACAAAAGTGTGACCGTCGTTCAGAGTCATTTCCCGGACACGTTGCAGACCTGACAAGGCGCCAGACTTTTCGTAGCGGTGCATCATCCCCAGTTCAGCAATCCGGATTGGCAGTTCCCGGTAGGACCGAATGTGGTGCTTGTAGATTTGGATGTGGGATGGGCAGTTCATTGGCCGCAATTCCAGCATTTCGCCTTCACCCATGTCCATTGGCGGGAACATGTCTTCCCGGTAGTGAGCCCAGTGGCCGGAAGTCTTGTAGGCGTCCAGGTTCATCAAAACTGGAGTGTAAACGTGTTGGTAGCCGGCTGCGACTTCCTTGTCCACGATGTAGCGCTCAATGATCCGGCGGATAGTGGCACCCTTTGGCATCCAGTATGGCAAACCTGCCCCAACCTTAGGGTCAACGAAGAAGAGGTCCAGGTCCCGGCCGATAGTCCGGTGGTCTCTTTCCTTGATTTCTGCCCGCCGCTTAAGGTCTGCTTCCAGGTCAGCTTCCTTGAAGAAGGCAGTCCCGAAGATTCTTTGCAGCATTGGGTTTGAGCTCTTGCCCTTCCAGTAGGCACCAGCTACTGACAAAAGCTTGAACTTCTTGATCTTGCCAGTGTTTGGCAAAAGGGCGCTAAAGCCAAAGTCAACAAAGTCGCCCAGCTTGTAAGCGTCAACCACGTCGCCTTCCTTGGCCAAAAGTTCGCTCTTGTACGGGTCGTCCTTGAAGGCTTCAGCCAGTTCGCTCTTAGCTACTTGTACATGTTCAATGGCTTCGCCGTTCTTGATGGCCTTTTGCAGAGCCTTTTCCAGGTCTGGCAATTCAGTAACCTTGATTTGGTCTTCCTTGTCAGTTTCGATGAAGAAGCCGTCTTCTGAAACTTCAGCCTGGCCCAGCTTGATTTCCGGGTACTTGTCCTTAACCAAGGCTTCCAAAACGAAGGCAACAGTTGCCCGCAAGACGCTCAAGCCTTCAGCGTCCTTGTTAGTCAAAATGGCAACTTCGTGGTCAGCGTCCAGCTGGAAGTCAAGGGGCTTGATTTCCCCGTCAACCTTGCCGGCAACGGCGTTCTTAGCCAGGGAAGTTGAGATGCTGGAAGCAAGGTCAGCAACGGAAACGGCTGCGTCAAATTCTTTCTTTGAGCCATCTGGCAGAGTCAAAGCAAAACTCATTGGTTTAAATCCTCCAAAAACAAAAAAGTCCCGAGCACAAATACATGCTCGGGACGATTAATCATCGTGGTTCCACCCAAAATTCAGGCCTAAAGCGGCCTCTCTTATTGGACTGATAACGGCGTCCAACCTTGTCATTTATCTTTTGGGGTCATAGAAGGTGGGGTTCCTCCCAAATGGGGGCTTTCAGAACTGGGCCCCTCTCTCTGAAGCGGGAGGAATCATGTCTTCTATTTACTTTTCGATTATACCCCCTTGCCCAAATAAGACAAGGCTTTTTTGCCACTTTTTTCAAAAAATCTAAGGCAGGCGGCGGTTGTTCCCATAAACCACCACTTCTTTAGCCAAATAGCGGACTCTTTGCATCAGCCGGGCCGCCTTGACCGGGTCTTCAGCGTTCCTGGTCGCGCTGAAGTGGCTCTCCAGGGTCTTCATGTCAAAGTTGGAGCTGAAGAAGGTTGGCAGGTCGTTATCCATCCGGGCCTGGAGAATCACGCCTAAAACGTCGTCTCTTGACCAGGGACTGAGGGTCTCGGCCCCGATATCGTCCAAAATCAAGACATCGCAAGCCGCCAGGCGCTGGATTTCCGCCTGCAGGCTGTTGTCGCCAAAGTGGCTGGACAGACCCGCGATAAAGGTCGGCATGTGCAAAAAGATCACCCTGCCGCCCATTTCTGCTACCCGGTTGGCCAGGCCCGCTAAAATGTAGGTCTTCCCAACCCCAAAGTCCCCGCTTAAATAGAGGCCCTTGGCATGGGGATTGCTCTGGTAGGCCTGCAAAAAGGCCCCCACTTCAAACAAGGCCTGCTTGCGGTCATCAGCCATGTCCAAGTCAGCCAGCTTGACCCGGCGCAATTTCTCCGGCAGGTCAATCAATTCAATCCGCCGCTTGGCTGCTGCTTCTTTATCCCGGCGCTGCTTGTCCTGGCTGGCCTGGTAACGAATCCCGATTAACGGACCCTCCATGAAAAGCTGGGGCAAGTAGCCGCTGATCACCTTGTCGTGGCCGTCTTTTTGTTGGCAGTATTCATAGAGACTGGCAAAACTGGCGTCCACGCTCTCCTTGGTCAGCTGGTCCTGGTGGGCCGTCAGAAAGGCCCGGACGTCAGGGTCAGCAAAGACCTGCTTTTTTATCTTTTCAAATGATTCTGCCGAAAAATCCTGCCCGTTCTTGGCTGCCGCGGCCTTAGCCGCGTCACTCAACATGTCGCCAATTGCTCTCATCTAATCACCCTTACTTGTCTTTCTTGTCCGGCCCCTGCAGCATCTTTCGCAGGTCTTCATCAGAAATGTTGACCGGCTGGACAAACTGCTTCTTATTCCAGTCAGTCCCCTTTTCAAGCCGCCGGCCGCTTGAATATGCCGGGTAGTTCTTCTTTTGCCCTGACTGGGCCTGCTTCTTCCCGTCGCGCAGGTGCTTGATGGCGGCTTCCGGGGTCGTGATTCCCTTTTGCAGCCAGTCGTTGGCAATCCGGTAGGCCAAATCCTGGGTCAAAACTGGCTGGTAGTTGAGGCAGGTGTAGACCAGAACATTGATCAAGCCATGGTTTAAGCGAATCTGCCCGTCCAGGTTATTGACGATCTGCCGCTCTCTGGCCGTGGTAAAGCCGCCCTTTTCCTGCTTCATGTCATCCAAAAAATTAATCGGCGATTTAGAAGTAACCAGGTCTAAAAGCTGCTGGTCTTGCTGGTCCACGCTTGGCCGGTCCTGCTTTTCTTCCTGGCGCTTGATTACCTGCTTGCGGCGGTGGTCAGCCTTATAGTTATAGTTGAGGCTCTTTCTGATTGCCGCGGCGTCCAGTTGGTAGCTGCCATGCAGGGTTGGCAGGGTTTCGTTGATAAACTCTTCCTCGCTTAAGCCGTAAAGCTCCATAATGGACCGGATTTCGTCTTTTTGCCGGTCGATCTCGCTTTCCGGGATCTGGTAAGTCGCGAAGCGGTCTTTCAAATACTGCCAGTCGATCTGCTTTAAGTTGACCTGGGCTTCTTCCGTCTTCTGGCTGGCATTTTCTTCAGCCGCCTTTTGGACGTCTTCCGAAGGATTGATGGCCTCATTTTCCGGCAGACGGAAGACTTCAAAAAAGGAAGCGGAAACTTCTTCTAAGTTGTCCAGCTGCCGCTCCTTGACCTGGGCCTGCTTGGCAAATTCCCGGGAAAGCTGGCTGAAACGGACTCCGCCAACTTTTTCTTTTAGGAGGCTGGCTAACAGCGAAGTGTTGAAAAATTCACTGGCATCCGGCACGGCATGCAGCTTAAAAGCCAAAATATCCCCCAAGCGGAGATTGTGGCTGACATAGGTCTTTAAGAGCCCCACAGCTTCCAGCTTATGCAGGGCCTGCCAGAGCTGGCGGAGGCTGCAGTCCAGGTCTTCTTGCAGGCTGTACAGGGCACTTGAAGCTGACAATGACCGGTAAGGATCAAAGTCCTGGACCAGGGTCTGGTAAAGGGCAACCCCTAACGCCCCGATCAAGGGCTGGTAGAGCTTGATTAAGACCTGCCCTTGCCCAGACTGGCCGGCCAGCTCATTTAAAACGACGTACCTGAGGCGGGGATTGGAATTTTCGTACATGGACTACTTAGCCTTGCTGTGCCGGTCCATCATGTCCTCCATGGTCTTCATGAAGCTGGACATATCAGTGAACTGGCGGTAGATGGAGGCAAAGCGGATGTAGGCCACGTCGTCGATATCGGCTAACTGGTCCATGACCAGTTCCCCGATTTCCTTGGAGTAGATTTCGCTGACTCCCTTGGCCCGGATCCGGTTTTCAACAATGTCGACCAGCTTGTTGAGCTGCTCGCTGGTTACCGGCCGCTTCTGGCAGGCAGCCGCCACCCCGTTCAGGATCTTTTCCCGGCTGAAGGCCTCTCTGGTGCCGTCGTTCTTGATCACCAAAAGGGGTGACTGTTCCACCCGTTCAAAAGTCGTAAAGCGGTAGCCGCAGTTTTCGCATTCCCGCCGCCGGCGGATGGTCCGCCCTTCGTCAGTCGGCCGGGAGTCAATAACCCGGGAGGCGTTTTGATGGCAATTTGGACAAAGCATAGTGAAGCTCCTTTCACGCGATAGTTTTCAGCAGATTGCTCAATTTGTCTCTTAATTCTTCTATTGTACCAGTATTTTCAAGGACATAGCTAGCCAACAGGCGTTTTTCCCCTAAGGGCAGCTGGGCCTGCATCCGCTTTTTTGCTTCTGCTTGGCTTAAATCGTCCCGCGCCATCAAGCGGGCTAGTTCCACTTCTTCCGGCGCCGCGATCAAAAGAACAGCGTCAAAGTAGTCCTGCCAGCCAGCCTCAAAGAGGAGAGGCACATCGATGACGCAGACAGAAGCCTGGCTGGCCTGCATCTGCTTTTGAACTTCTTTTAAGACCTCGCCTTGGGTAATTTCCGACAATTTTGCCAAAGCCTTAGGATTGGCAAAGACATACTGGCCCAGCTTCTTCCGGTTAAGACTCTTATCTTCATTAAAGAAGTCCGGCCCGAATTCTTCTAAGATCCTTTGCCAGGAGACCTGGCCCACTTCGGCCTGCTGGTGGGCGATCAAATCGCTGTCGATGACCTGGCAGCCCATTTCTTTTAATATCCGGCTGGCGGTCGACTTGCCCGTGGCAATCCCGCCGGTCAGTCCCAGATAAAAAGTCATCTAATTCTTTACCTCTTTTGACAATGCAGGCAGTAGGTAGTTCCCCGCCCGCTGATCTTGATCTTGACAAAGTTTTCCCCGCAGCGGGGGCATGGCTGCCCTTCCTTGCCATAGACCTTGAGTCTTTCTTGGTAGTGGCCGGCTTCCCCGTCAGCGTTTAAGAAACTGTGGACGGTGGTGCCGCCGTATTTAGTAGCTTCTTCTATGGTTTCATTGATGGCCGTATAAAGGCGCTTGACCTGGTCCTTGCTTAATTCGTTTGCTGGCGTTAGGGGGTTAATCTGGCTTTGCCAGAGGACTTCATCAACATAGATATTGCCCAGGCCGGCCACCAGAGTCTGGCTCATGAGCAGGCTCTTGATGTTCATGCTCCTTTTCTTCAAGCCTTTTGCAAAGTAGTCCAGGGTAAATTCCGGAGTATTCGCTTCAAGGCCCAAATTCTTTAAACCGGTGACCTGGAATTCCGTTCCAGTTTCCACCAATTGCAGGCGGCCGAATTTGCGGACGTCCGCGTAGCGGAGACTGCTTCCGTCGGTAAAGGCAAATTGCAGGTGCTCATGCTTGTCTACCGGTGCATCCCAGGTCGTCAAATGGTACTTGCCTTCCATCCGCAAGTGGGAAACGACCGTCAAGTCGCCTAAACGGAAGAGCAGGAATTTGGCATAGCGATCAACGGCGGTAAAGGTCTTGCCCTTTAACTCCCTTTTAAAAGTTTCCGGGTCGCCGGTGATGACCTTGTCGTACCAAATATCGACATGGTCGATCGTCTTGCCCACGACCAAGGGCCGCAGGGTCCGGCGGACCGTTTCAACTTCTGGCATTTCTGGCATTTTTTACCTCCTACTTTGCTTCATACCAGTCATGGCCCCAGCCGGCGTCAGCGACTAAAGGCACGTCCAACTTAACGGCTGACTGCATGACTGACGGGACAATATTCTGAATTGTTTCCAGTTCATCCGCTGGCACGTCAAAGATCAATTCGTCGTGGACCTGGACAACCATCTTGGTCTTTAATCCCAGCTCATCCAGCTTCTTTTGCATGTTGATCATGGCAATCTTCATGATGTCGGCGGCTGACCCTTGGATTGGGGAGTTGATCGCTGTTCTTTCCGCGAAAGAGCGGACATTGAAGTTCTTGGCGTGGATGTCTGGCAGATAGCGGCGGCGGTGCATGATGGTTTCCGCGTAGCCCTTTTCTCTGGCGTCTTTAACGGCCCGGTCCATGTAGGCCTGGATGCCTGGGTATTGGTCAAAGTATTCGTCGATGAATTCCTTGGCCTGCTTGCGGGAGATGTCCAGGTTCTTGGAAAGGCCGTAGTCAGAGATCCCGTAAACGATCCCGAAGTTGACGGCCTTAGCCCGCCGTCTTTGGAGCGGCGTTACTTCGTCGACGCTGCTTAAGTGGAAGATCTTCATGGCCGTGTGGGCGTGGATGTCGTAGCCGGTCTTGAAGGCTTCCTGCATGTTCGGGTCTTCTGAAACATGTGCCAGGACCCGGAGCTCAATTTGGGAGTAGTCGCAGGAGTAGATATAGCCATCCGGGCTTGATGGGACAAAGGCCTTTCTGATCTGCTTGCCTTCTTCCGTTCTGGTTGGGATGTTCTGCAGGTTAGGGTCAACTGAAGACAGGCGGCCAGTTGCCGTCAAAGTCTGCAGGTAGCGGGTGTGGATACGGCCGTCACGCTCATCGATGACGTCTAAGAGGCCCTTAACGTAGGTAGACTGGATCTTGGCGATCTGCCGGTATTCCAGGATGTCGCTGACGACTGGACTTTGCTCTTTCAACTGGTTCAAGACTTCAACTGAAGTGGAGTAGCCGGTCTTGGTCTTCTTGATGACTGGCAGGCCCAGCTTTTCAAAGAGGATGACGCCCAGCTGCTTTGGTGAATTCAAGTTGAATTCTTCCCCGGCTTCCTTGTAGATCTTCTCTTCCAGGTCTTTTATACGGACAGCAAAGTCGTTTTCCAGTTCCTTTAAGCGGGAAGGCTGGACCTTGATCCCGTTCATTTCCATCTTGGCCAGAACTCTGGCCGTTGGCAGTTCGATTGAGTCGTAGAGGTCGTCTTGCTCGTGATCTTTTAACTGCTTTAAGAGACTGTCCTTCAAAGCCGCGATGGCCGCGGTCTTGCCGGCCAGGTGGTTGAAGAAGACCGCGTCGTCTTCTGGAATCTTGGCATTCTTCCCCTTCCCGTAGACTTCCAGGTCGGTTTTCAAGTCATAGTAATCGTAGCCTTGGACCAGTTCGCCCAGGTCGTTGGAATTTTTCTCATTGTCAACCAGGTAAGAAGCCAGGAGCAGGTCAAAAGTTAATCCTTCAGCCTTGATCCCCAGCCGGTAGAGGCCGTAAGTGGTCCGCTTTAAGTCAAAGATGTTCTTTTGAACAGCAGAATCTTCCAGCATTTCTTTTAAGGGGCTTTCCTGCAAGAGGAAGACGTCCCGGCTGACGAAAGTTTCCCCGCCAATTTTCAAGGCAAAGCCGGCAAAGTCAGCCAGGTGATAATTGTCGCCAAACATAGCCAGGTAGAAGCTAACTTCAGCAGCCTTTGGCAGCTGGTCTAAATTATCAGCACTGAGCACGACATAGTCCTGCTGTTTGACTTCCGTCTTGCTTTCGGTCAGCTCCCCTTTTTGAGCTAAGTCAGCCAGGAAGCGGCGGAAGTTCATCTTTTCGTAGAAGCGGCGGAGGTCATCGACATTGCTGCCTTCATATTCAAGGTCATCAAGGGTCACTTCCACCGGGCTGTCGCAGTTGATGGTGGCCAGCTTTTTACCCAAAAGGGCATTGTCCTTGCCAGCGATCAGGTTTTCCTTCAGCTTGGACTTCTTCATTTCGTCAACGTGTTCATAGAGGTTCTCCACGCTGCCGTATTCCTGGATCAATTTAGAAGCAGTCTTAGGGCCAACCTTGGCCACGCCTGGGTAGTTGTCAGACGGGTCACCCATCAAAGCCTTCATGTCGATGAACTCGGTTGGAGTCACCCCGTTGACTTCCTTCATGTGGTCTGGGGTGAAGGCTTCTAGCTTGGTTACTCCGGACTTGGTCACGTAGACGGTGACGTGGTCACTGGCCAATTGGGTCAAGTCCTTGTCCCCGGAAACAACAGCCACTTCATAGCCGGCTTCGGCCCCTTTTTTAGCCATGGTGCCGATGATGTCGTCGGCTTCATAGTTGGCCAGTTCGTAGCTCTTGATCCCCATGTCCTTGAGCATTTCCCGCAGGTAAGGCAGCTGTTCGGAAAGCTCTGCCGGGGTCTTGTCCCGGCCGCCCTTGTAGTCTTTGTACATGGCGGTTCTGAAGGTGGTCTTGCCGGCGTCAAAGGCCACCAGGATATGGCTTGGGTCTTCCTGCTTCAAGACCACGTCCAGCATGTTCTTAAAGGCATAGAGGGCGTTGGTGTGGAGACCTTCTGGATTCTTAAACTTGTCCAGCTGCTGGTACATGGCGAAAAAGGCCCGGAAGGCCACGGAATTGCCATCGATTAAAAGTAACTTCTTCTTGTTCATTGTCATTCCTTGCAAAATAAAAACTGTCAAAATACCTATATAGTATTCTAACAGTTTTTACACGTTCGTTAATTATTTAGACCCGCCTTCTGTTTTCACGTTCTTGTAGAACATGAGCCAGAGGAAGACCACGATTACGGCTAGGAAAATGAAGGCATGCTGGGTCCCGGTTGCCGTTGGCCGCGGTCCCTTTGACCCGTATTGAGCTTGGCTGAGGGCCACGATAGCTGAAGTCAGGGAAGTCCCGATGGCGCCGGCAAATTGCTGGATGGTGTTTAAGAAGGCATTCCCTTGGGCCGACTGGCTAGGCTTCAAGCTGGCCAGGCCGTTAGTCATGATTGAGCCGACAGTCATGCCCATCCCTGCCATATAGATGATATAGACCAGGGAGATTACAGGGTTGGACATGTGCTGGGACAAGCAAGCAAAAGCAATCAGTTCAACCGCCATCATGCTGACCCCAGTCATCATTGGCATTCTGGCCCCTTTAGCGTCATAGAGACGGCCGCCGACCACGCTCATGGCCGCTCCGATGATGCCGGCAGGCATGGTGACCAGACCAGCCAGAGTTGCCGTTCCCCCATTGACCAGCTGGACATAGTTGGGCAAAAGAAAGGCATTGCCCAGAGAACAGAGCTGCATTAAAAGGAAGCCCAGCAAGTGCACGCTGAAGGACTTATTCTTGAGGATTTCAAAGTGCAGAATCGGCTGAGCCAATTTTTTGGACCGGCCCAGCAAAAGGCCCAAAGAGCAGAGACCAATAAAGATTGGGAACAGGTTGGTCAGCAACTTGCCAGATGAAAGGTTGCTGAAGCCATAAATGACGCCGGCAAAAAGGACGGCGATAAAGACAATACTCAAGAAGTCAGGCTTGATCTTGACGATCTTGGACTTCTGCTGGATGCCGTAAAGGCCCAGGAAGAGAGACAAGATGATCAGAGGCATTAAGAAAAAGAAGATATAGCGCCAGCCCAAAGAATTGATAACCAGCCCACCAAAAGTTGGTCCCAAGGCAGGGGCCACACCGGTGATCAAGTTGCCAAAGCCCATCATGATGCCAATTTTTTCAGCTGGAACCTGCTCTAAGATGATATTGAACATGAGCGGCAAGGCGATCCCGGTGCCCAGACCTTGGACAGCCCGGCCCAAGAGCAAAATCGCGAAATTTGGCGCTAAAGCGTCTAGCAAGAGACCAGTAAAGAAGAGCAGGTTGGCGGAAACAAAGAGCTGCTTGGTCTGAAAAGAACTCTTCAAAACAGCGGAAAGCGGCACGACAACTGAGATAACCAAGAGGTAAATCGAGGTCATCCACTGAACTGTGTTAGTGGCCAGACCGAACTGTTTCATCAAGGTTGGAAAGGCAACATTCATTGCCGTTTCCACCAGAACCCCGCTGAAGGACATCAAGCCCGTGGCTAAGATGGCCGCGTAGACTTTTTTAGAAATTTTCGAACTCATGTGTAACTATTACCCCTTTTCTGCAATATATTTCAAGAAACGGCGGACGGTGGCCAGTTCTTCTTCGCTGAAATGATCCATCAGCTGCAGGTCATCATCTTTGATGTCTTCGATAACTCGCGGCAAGAGCTCTTCCGCCTTGTCAGTCAGCTTGACCAGCTTCTGCCGCTTGTCAGCTGGATCTGGCAGACGAGCAACCAGTCCCTTTTTCTCCATCCGCTGCAGCATGATGGTCGTTGTTGACCGCCGGATGGCAAATTCCTCTTCGATTACCCGCTGCTTGGCCATATAGCCTGGCTGCTTGCCGAGAAAGTCAATCGTCGACATTTGCCCCCGGGTCAGCTTCATTTCTTTGGCAAAGTCACTGGAGTGCTGATCAATACCCTTAGCCGCCTGCTTGATCAATTTTCGGATTGGCTCCATTCTGTCTCCCCTCTCTTTCGTATCTAGTTTTTTATCATTCTCTACATTTTTTGTTAGCAGTCTAGCGATTATTATAGAGACATTTTCGTTAGCTGTCTAGCGATTTTTTTACAAAGAATGAAATTGAATACCCAATAACAAAAAGAAACAGCGCCAAGGCTGGGGGACCTTGACGCTGTTTGCGTGCTTAGAAGAGATAGTTAATTAAGCTGAATTTTGGATTGATGCTTGCGCTTCTTGCCGCCCAGGAGGCCGAAGAGGGAAGTTAGGGTTACCAGGCCCAGACCTAAGGCACTAAGCAGGCTGGCCTTTTCTTCATCGGCACCGGTTTGCGGCAGCTGGTTAGCAGTTACAGTCTTGCTTGGAGCAGGAGTCTGCTATGGCATAAAAACAAGCCGCTGACTTGGTCAACGGCTTGTCTGCTGCTTATCTTACTTTTCCAGCATTTCTTCAAATGCTACTTCATATTTAGGAATATCGCCGGCACCCATAAAGACAATGCAGTCACCCTTGTAAGCCAAAAGATCCTTCAGATTGTCGAAGTCAATGACTTCAGCGCCTGGAATCTGGCTGGTGATGTCTTCACTCTTGATGTCGCCTGCTGCTTCTCTGGCTGACCCGTAAATTGGCGTCAAGAAGGCCTTGTCGACCCCCTTCAGAATTTCCACGTATTCTTCTTCGAATTCCTTGGTTCTGGAGTAAGTATGCGGCTGGAAGATGGTAACCAGCTTCCGGTCCGGGAACTTCTGCCGGGCAGCTTGAATCGTAGCCCGCAGCTCAGTTGGGTGGTGGGCGTAGTCATCGATAACCACCGTGTCACCAAAGTCCTTTTCGCTGAAGCGGCGCTTGGCCCCGGTGTACTTAACCAGACCCTTTCTGACTACATCAAGGTCGATGCCTTCAGTAAAGGCAATGGCAATGACGGCCGTAGCGTTCATCACATTGTGGTCACCGAAAAGGTGGATGGTGAATTCGCCTAAGTCTTCCCCATTAGCCCGGACATGGAACTTAGCCCCTTCAGTGGTCTTGACCACGTCAAAGGCCTGGAAGTCGTCGCTGTCTTTCAAGCCGTAAGTGTACTTCTTGGCCGTCTTTGGCTGGATCTTCTGCAGGCGTTCGTCATCGCCCCAGACAAAAAGCCCCTTCTTGGTCTGGTCAGCCGCCGTCTGGAAGGCTGAGGCATAGTCGTCTCTGTCCTTGAAGTAGTCAGGGTGATCAAAGTCGACATTGGTCATAATCTGGTAATCCGGGTGGTAGGCCAGGAAGTGCCGCCGGTATTCGTCAGCTTCGTAGACGAAGAAGCGGGAGTCCTTGACCCCCTTCCCCATCCCGTCACCGATCAGGAAGGAAGTCGGAGCGGCTTCGCCCAAAACCGTTGCCAAAAGGCCGGTGGTTGAAGTCTTGCCGTGGGAACCCGCAACCCCGATACTGGTGTACTGCTGGACGATTTCTTCAACCGTGTCCGGGTAGCTTTGCCACTTAACGCCCTTTTCCTCACAGGCGGCAACTTCGATGTTGTCGCTCTTGAAGGCGTTGCCCTTGACGATCACCTGGCCGCTTTCCTTGATGTTGTCCTTGGAGAAGGAAGCAACTTCAATCCCAGCGGCTTCCAGCGGGTCCTGGGTGAAGGTGTACTTGTCGATGTCGCTGCCGGCAACCTTGTAGCCCAGGTCGTGCAAAATCAAGGCCAAGGAAGCCATCCCGGTCCCCTTGATCCCAATAAACCAAATTTGTTTAGTCTTGTCTAACATTTTTTCGCTCCATTTGTTTCAAACGTTCGACCCCTATTTTATCATTCTTGGGCCAAGAAAAAAGAGCTCCGGGCCATAATCAGCCGAAAGCTCTTTGTTTTTTGCCGTTTTTTAACAATTACAGGGTGATAGCGCCGCTAGCCAGCAGTTCGTCACACTTGGTTGGTTCAAATTCGTCACCGATCTTGAAGCTGTCCGGAACAACCATGATCCCCCGCTTTTGCGGAGCGTGGGCCAAGCCCAGTTCTCTGGCTGAGCAGATCATCCCGTCTGATTCAACCCCGCGCAAGGCGCCTGGCCAAATCTGGGCCCCAGTTGGCATCAAAGTGCCAGGCAGAGCCACAACAACCTTTTGCCCTTGGGCGATGTTTGGTGCCCCGCAGACAATTTGGTGGTCCTGGCCGTCGCCAACGTCGATTTGCGTTACGTGCAAGTGGTCAGAGTCCGGGTGGGCAGCGCATTCCTTAACGTAGCCGTAAACCAGAGTTGGCTTTGAAACAGTCAGCTTGTCGGAAAAACCAACGCTGGCCAGTTTTTCGTTCAAGGCTGCGACTTGGTCTTCGTCCAACTTGACTTCGCCGTTTGGCAGCTTGTCGTAGTCCAGTACCTGGTCAACGTTAAAGAAGTTGAAGCCGGTCAATTCGCCCTTGCCGTCCGTAACCCGGGTTACGTCGGCCTTTTCTTCGAAATTGCTTTCGCCATCGCCTTGCGCCAAGATGACGATCAAAGTGTTGGGATAGCTTACTTTGTTAATACTAGTGATCATTTGATCTCAAGTCCCCTCTTATCTAGTCAAGCGACCGCAAAAATGCTTCTACTTCCTGCTTGGTCTTGCGGTCTCCATTAACTAGTCTACCAATTTCTTGCCCATCTTGGTAGACAACAAATGAAGGAATTCCCATAATGTTCATTTCCTTGCACAAGTCGATGGAGCCGTCGCGGTCAATCTTGATGAACTTGCTATCCGCGAAGTCAGCTTCGATTGATGGCATGGCTGGTTCCAAAAAACGGCAGTCTGAGCACCAGTCAGCGGAAAATTCGACAACCGTCCGCCCGCTCTTGACTAAGTCAGCCAGCTTTGCTTGGTCAACTACTTTATATTCTTCCATGTTTGCCTCCTGCTTACTTTTAATAAGAGAAATATTTACTAGCTATTTTAACCGATTTTCCCGGCAAAGGGAAATATTTTACTTGGCCAGAAAGCCCGCGTGCAGGCAGTAGATCGGCTGCCCCTTGCTGGCAAACTTGTGCTCATATTCAGTTTCCACGTTCTTTTCCACGATTTCTTCGCTTTCATGGTGGAGGTCAACTGAGACGAAGTCAAAGTGCATCCCGTAATTGTTCATGCTCTTGACGCTGTAGGCAAACAGGCCGGAGTTGTCGGTCTTGAATTCGATCACCCCGTCGGCGGTCAAGACTGCCTGGTACTTGGCCAAAAAGTCCTTGTAGGTCAAGCGGCGCTTTTCATGCCGGCTCTTTGGCCAGGGATCGCTGAAATTGAGGTAGATCTTGCTGGTGGAGTTTTCCCCGAAGTAGGCCACCAGGTTGGCCGCGTCGGCGCAGAGGATCTGCAGGTTGTCCAGCCCCTCGTCCAGCTTCTTTTTCAAGATGATGCCGGCTGCCGTCTTCTGGATTTCCATGGCCACGAAGTTGCGGTCAGGGTTTTGCTTGGCCAAAGTGGTAATAAACTGCCCCTTGCCTGAGCCGACTTCGATTTCAATTGGCTTGTCGTTGCCAAAGCGGGCTGCCCAGTCGATCTTTTCCGCTGGATCCGGCCGGTCCAAGGCGCTTTCCGGGTGCTCTTCTACCAGTTCGTTTGCCCAAGGCTTGTTCTTTAAACGCATGTCTTTCTCTCTGTTCTTTCTAATTCTTAGTTTTATCTATATCTTATTTTACCGTTTGCTTTTTTACCTTTTGCCCTATTTTTTCCGCTTCTTGTAGCGGGATTTTTTCGCCAGCTGCTGGGTCTTGTAAGGCAGGTAGCCTTTGGCCAAAAGGCCGCACCAGACCAAGAGCAAGAGGCTCCAGGCAAACTGGCCCGGCATAATGGCCAGCCAGAAAATTATAATCAGCCCCGTCTGCAAAAGCAAGGCCCAGGCCAGGACCCGGCTGAGCTCCTGCCCCCGGTCTTTTTGAGCAATCGGGTAGACCCGGTAGATGATGTTCTGGTCATATTTTTGCCCTAAAGGCAGGAGCTGCCAGACAGTCAGGTACATGACCAAGGCGGACAAAAGCAGAGACCAGACCGGATCCTGGATCATGGCTGTCAATAAAACGGCAAAGGCCGTCATCCGGGCCAAAAGGTTCAGATATTCCGGATCCCGCAAAAGAGTCCGCCGGTACAAGAAGCTGTTTGGGCTTTCCTTGCCAAAAGGCGGCAATAAAAAGTCCAGGTACTTCCGCCGCTTGATGTTGACCTGTCTTTCCTTGACGTCGGTAAACATGGCAAAGCCAGCGTAAACCGTCTCTTTCCGCCTTGCTTCATAGTCAATGGCGTACTGCCAGTCAAAGGCGGAATTTTTCCAGGCCCGTAAGGCCAAAACTGCGATAACAGCAAGAGCCAAAAGCAGGTACAAGGCATTTGGCAAGGAATACAGACTCGCCAAAAGCAGGGCTAATAGGACTAGCCTGATCAGCCAGGTCACCTGCTTGACCTTGTGGTCAAAAGTCAAGCTGCGGCTGACCGCCCCCTGCTCAAAGACCTTGGCCAAAAACAGGGCCAAGACCAGGCTAAAGTAGTTCAGATTGCTGAGGCCCATTTTTAAACTGGCGAAGGGATACATAATCCCGCCAGCTAAGGCCAAAAGTAGGGCCGGCAGGACCAAACTGTAGCGGCGCATGGGAGCTAGGTATTCGCCTAGCCGGTCGTCAGTGGCCAGCAAAAATTGCCGGTCAGCCGTCTGCAATAGGGTCACCAGTTTGCCCGGCAAGTAGGCCAGCCAGAGCAGGGCGGATAATACCAGGGGATAATACCAGGCCTTTACCGGCAGGACCTTCATCACCTGGGCGTACCAGAACATGACCGCCCCAAAGATGAAGATCAAAGCCAGGACAAAGAAATCGTTGAAAACCAGGGCCAAATACTTGGCTGACTGCTGTAAGTTGCTTTGCAGTCTCTTCTTCGCCAGCTCACGCATTTTTCTGCTCCTGGTACAAGAGCTGGTAGAGCTTGTCAAAGGAGTCGCTGGCCTTTAAGCCGTAGTGGTCCCTGATTTCATCCAGGCTGCCGGTGAACTCGATCGTGCCCTGGTTTAAGATCGCGTAGGTCTTGATGGCCTGCTGGGCATCGGCTAAGACGTGGGTAGTCATCAGAATTTCCTTGCCAGACTCTTGCGCTTCTTTGATGAGGCCGATGAAGTTGGCTACAGCCAGGGGGTCCAGACCGGTAAATGGCTCATCGATCACTAAAAGCTGGGCGTCAGTCAAAAAGGCGGCCACGATCATGACCTTCTGCTGCATCCCTTTTGAAAAGTGCACCGGCAGCCAGTCCAATTTGTCTGCCAGGCGGAACATGGTCAAAAGCTCCTGAGCTTTATCCCAGGCCTTATCCGGATCCAGCTGGTAGGCCAGGATGGTCAGTTCCAGGTGCTCTTTCAAGGTCAGTTCCGGGTAGATGACTGGCGTTTCCGGGATGTAGGCTACCAGCTTCTTGAATTCAGCTGGCTTTTCAGCCAGGTTGATCCCGTTTAAAGTAATTTTGCCGGCTTGCGGGCGCAAAAGCCCCAGCAGGTGCTTGATGGTGGTGGACTTGCCGGCCCCGTTCAAGCCAATCAAGCCGATCGCCTCACCGGAAGCGATGGTCAGATTGACGTCTTTGATTACCGGGATGCCGCTGTAGCCCCCGGTCAAATGCGATATTTCTAGAGTCATATTTTCCCTATCTTTCTTCATGTTTTTCTCTGCCTCTTATGATAGCATGGAGACATAGAGAAACTGAAAAAATAACTCATTAAAATTGATCAGAGGTAACACAATGACTAAGGCTGAATTAATTGACGACTGTTTATTCTGTAAGATTATCCGCGGCGAAATTCCCAGCTACACCGTTTTTGAAAATGACGACGTAAAGGCCTTTTTGGACATTTCCCAGGTCAACGAAGGCCACGTATTGATGGTGCCAAAGAAGCACTTGACCAACTTCTTCGACTACAGCGCTGAAGACGCCAGCCGCTTTATGCAATACGTGCCGGAAATCGCCAAGGCCATCAAGGCCTCTGACCCGCGGATCCAGGCGATGAACATCACCAGCAACAACGGTGAAATTGCCGGCCAGGTGGTCATGCACTCTCACATCCACTTCATCCCCCGCTGGGAAGGCGACGGCATCAAGTTCTTCACCAGAAACAATGCCGACCAGTACGACGAAAAGAAGTACCAGGAAGTCTGCGACCGGATCAAGGCCCAGTTTTAACTGAGGGGGAAGAAAAATGCGGAATTTCAAGCACTTTGGCCTGGGCTTTTTGCTCGGGGCAGCAGCAGGGGCAGTCTTTGCCTTTTTGCCAGATGAAAACGGCAAGAGCACCAGGGACTATCTCAAAGAAGACGCGGAAGACTTCAAGGAAAGCCACAAAGACCTGCAAGACGGCCTCTCCCGGGCCCAGGAAGCCGGCAGCCGCTTAGCCAGTGAACTGCCAGCAGCTGAGCAGATGGTCAGCGACCTCAACACCGACGTCGACCGCTTCAAGCAGGAAGCTGACGAGGAAATCGCCCGCCTGCAGGCCAAGATTGACAGACTAAATAGCGAGCTCAACCAGGACCTAAACGAGAGCGAAAATTAATCAGAACATAATAAAAAAGTGTTGAATGATTACTCTGAAGTAATTACTCAACACTTTTTTCTTGCTCTAAACATATCCACCATGGATAGTATCGTTTACTTGCAGTATGTCATACCGTTCAACGGCAATTTTTATCTTAGATCCAATTTTGTCATCAGTGATTCCTTGATTGTCAGGTTCTAGATAAAAAATATTATTTTTAGCATCTTGCAAACGTCTGAAGAATACATCTCCAATTTTTTGATTTTTACCAAGAATAAATTCTTCCCCCGTTTCACTAATATCACCCAGTATTCCAATCTTGACATCATAAGACTGGCCTACTTTTACAAAGTCAAAATCATTATTTCCGAGCAAATCGGAATCGTCAAAGACCGTAATTTCACTACCATTTGGTGATTCAAGAACTATATCCCTGGTAAATTCATATTGGACTATTTCTTTAACCTTATACATGTACTCTCTATAGTAATGCTTAGCTACTTAAGCCTTATTTGACTGCCACTGGCCAACCAGGCTGGTAACGTCACTTGCGCCCATGTCAGCCAAAACTGCTGGCAGACCGTCAACTACGTGCTTGATGGCCAATTTGTCATGGAAGGCCATGCTGCCGATCTGGACAGCGCTGGCCCCAGCCAAAATGAATTCAGCCGCGTCTTCCGGGCTGTTGATCCCGCCGACCCCGATAATTGGCAGACTAGTTGCCTGCTTGACCTGGGCCACCATACGGACAGCTACTGGCTTAACCGCTTGACCAGACAATCCGCCAAAGTCATTGCCCAAAACCGGCCGCCGGGTCTTTAAATCAAGGTGCAGGCCCAGCAAGGTGTTGATCAAGGTCAAGCCATCAGCCCCGCCTCTTTCCGCTGCCTGGGCAATTTCCACAATGCTGGTAACGTTTGGCGTCAATTTCACGTATACCGGCAGATCCACTTTTTCCTTAACCAGGCGGGTAATCTTTTCCACCATTTCCGGCACGATGCCAAAAGTCATCCCGCCTTCAGACACGTTCGGGCAGGACAAGTTGAGCTCTAAAGCATCCGGCTTAGCCGCGGCCAGGATTTCCGCGACTTCCACGTAGTCTTCCACGCTTTCCCCGCCCACGCTAGCTAAGATCGGCAGGTCCGGGTGCTTTTCTCTTAAAGCCGGGATCTTCTCACTAGCCACGACTTCGGCGCCTGGGTTGGTCAAGCCTACGGCATTCATGACCCCGTCACTCAGCAAGGCAATCTGCGGCTGAGGGTTGCCGGTCCAGGCATGCCGGGTGGCAGTCTTTAAGACGATCGCCCCCATCTCGTCCCAGTTGAAATTCTCTGGCAAGTCGCCAAAGGCAAAGGTTCCACTCGCCGGCATTACCGGATTCTTCAGCTTCAAGCCTAGCAGTTCAACAGCCAAATTAACTTCTGCGGTCATTTTTCCTCCCGTGTGACTTCATGTGACTTCTTTAACTTTTCAATTCGCCAAAATTATCCTACAAAAAAATAAAAAAGGCAAGCTGGCCGGGCCCTTGATTTTTCAGAAAGTTCGTGATAGTCTTTTGTTAACTGAGCTTTAATTGGTACAGAGAGACCACAAGCAGCACAATCTTTTTGATATGCACGCATTCTGCCCGCCTGGGGTCTCTGTAGACTCTGGCGGGCTTTTCTTATGCGGTCATACGCGCTTTGTAAATTTAAGGAGTCGCAATGAACAAACCGTTATTTATCGCTTTGGACTATGATGATCAGGAAAAAATGTGGCTGTTCCTCAACCAGCTGAAGGACAAGCAGGGCCTGCACGTCAAGCTGGGGATGGAAATGTTCTACCAGTACGGGCCGGAAATTGTCCGTGATTTGTCCGCCAAGGGCTACCAGATCTTCCTTGACCTCAAGCTGCACGACATTCCCAACACGGTCAAGCGGACGGCCCACCAGCTGGCTGCTTTGGGCGTCTACTGCACGACTGTCCACGCCCTGGGCGGCAAGCAGATGATCCAGGCCGCTAAAGAAGGCCTGATCGAAGGCACCCCGGCCGGCAAGCCGGTTCCAAAGCTTTTGGCCGTGACTGAACTGACTTCCATCTCAGAAGAAGTCTTGAAGAATGAACAGCACTGCTCACTCAGCCTGGCTGACGAAGTAAAGAGCCTGGCCCACCAGGCCCAGGAAGCCGGGGCTGACGGGATCATCTGCTCACCTCTGGAAGTCAAGGCGATGAAGAGCGAATTCAGCGACGACTTCATGTTCGTCACTCCGGGCATCCGGCCAAAGAGCTACCAAAAAGACGACCAGGCTCGGGTGGCAACACCTGCCCAGGCGCGGGAAAACGGGTCAACCGCCATCGTTGTCGGCCGGCCAATCACCCAGACCGCTGACCCGCAAAAAGCATATGAAGAGATTTTAAAGGATTGGAGCAAGAACGATGCAAAATAACGAAATTATCCGCCAGCTGATCGACAAAAAGATTGTGACTATTTCACCAGACAAGGACTTTGTCTACGCCAGCGGGATGCACTCCCCGATCTACACTGACCTGCGGCAAACCATTTCCTTCCCGGAACTGCGGCAAGCAATTGCTGAAAACCTGGCTGCCTTGATCAAGAAGGAATTCCCGGAAGTTACGGTTATCGGCGGTGTCGCTACTGCCGGCATCCCGCACGCTGCCTGGGTTGCCCAAGTCTTGAACCTGCCAATGGTTTACGTCCGCTCCAAGCCAAAGGACCACGGCCAGGGCCGGCAAATCGAAGGCCGCCTGTCCATGGACGACCACATCGTTTTGATCGACGACCTCATTTCAACTGGCGGCAGCGTTTTGTCTGCCGTGCAAGCAGTCAAGGACACCGGCGCCCACGTTGACGGGGTCAGCTCAATCTTTACCTACCTTTTGCCAGACGCTGACGAAAACTTCAAGAAGGCCGACACCAAGTTTGCCCCGCTTTTGAACTACCGGGAACTGATTGAACAGGAAATTGCCGAAACGGTCAGCGAAGAACAATATAAGGAATTGTTGGCTTGGCACCAGGATCCTTGGAACTGGAAGCGGTAAGAGCAGGTAAAGAAATTCCTAAGAAAGGCGGATTTTTTCATGAACTTTGCCTCCAGGAACTCTATAGCTGGAAAAATATGTTATATTAGTAACCAGTACGTATGAAGGATGTGGAGATTTAATTTTATGAAAAAACATTTGAAGAAAATCGCCGTTTTGGCAGGTGCCGCAGCTATCGGTCTGTCCACTGCCGCTTGCTCAAGCAGCTCAGCTACTGTAGTTAACTACAAGGGTGGCAAGATCACTCAAGACGAATACTACGAAGCGATGAAGGACACTTCAGCCGGCCAATCAACTTTGGTCAGCCTGATCATCTACCGCACGCTGAAGGCCCAATACGGTGACAAGGTATCTTCAAAGAAGATCGACGCCGAATACAACAAGTACAAGAAGCAATACGGCTCAAGCTTCAGCACTGTTTTGAGCTACAGCGGCTTGACTACTAAGTCATTCAAGCAAAACCTGGCTACCAACTTGTACTCAGTTGCCGCTTTGAAGGACTTGAAGAAGCCAACCACCACGCAAGAAAAGAACTGGTGGAAGAGCTACCACACCAAGACCACTGTGCAACACATTGTAGTTGCCAAGAAGTCAACTGCTGAAACTGTCATCAAGAAGCTGAAGAGCGGCACCAGCTTTGCTACTCTGGCTAAGAAGTACTCAACTGACACTGCTACCAAGAACAAGGCCGGCAAGCTGTCAGCCTTCGACTCAACTGACACCAGCTTGAGCAGCACTTTCAAGTCAGCTGTTTGGAAGCTTAAGGAAGGCTCATACACTACCACGCCAGTTAAGACTTCATCCGGCTACGAAGTCATCAAGGTTTTGAAGACTACTGAAAAGGGCTCATACACTAAGAACAAGAGCTTCATCGACAAGCAGCTCTACGCTAAGTGGGCAGCTGACTCCAGCACTATGACCAAGATCATCAGCAAGGTTCTGAAGAAGGCCAACGTCAACATCAAGGACAAGGACCTGAAGGACAAGAACCTGCTGGCTAACTACTTGAACTCATCATCTTCATCATCAGCATCATCAAGCGCAAACTAATGAGAGCTGACGATTAGACGATAAAAAGACGCGATTCACTGAATCGCGTCTTTTTTCTTTGTTTCTTTCGATACTACTTCTTCAGCTCATAAGCAGCCAGGATTTCCTTAGCCTGCCGGCGGTCAGCTTCTCTGGCAAAGGTCAATTGCAGGACCCCGTCGATTTCTTCTCTGATTTCCAGGATCTGCAAGCTGACAATGCTAATGCCGGCTTCTGCCAGCAAGCGGGTCACGTCAGCTAAAGCGCCAACTTGGTCGGGAATATTGACAAAGAGATCGTAGTGGCCTGGCGCTGCCCCGACCTGGTCTGGGCCCAGCTTGTCCCGGCTGATTTTGGCCTTTTGGAAAAAGTCATAAAGGGCGGCCTCATCCCCTGCTGCAATTTCCCTGGCCACTTCTTTAAGCTCAGCTTGAAATTCAGCCAGCTGCTTTAAGATGTCCTCTGAATTGTTCAAAAGAATCTGGCTCCACATGGTTGGATCTGATGAAGCGATTCTGGTGATGGACTTAAAGCCCCCGGCAGCCAGCCTGGTTCCCAGCGGCTGGCCAGCAAAAGTCTCTTCAGTCTGGTTGACCAGGCCGGCAGCGATGATATGCGGCAGGTGGCTGATCTGGGCCACGATCTTGTCATGCTCTTCAGCCGTCAGCTGCAGCCATTTCACTCTAGTCGCTTTAAGCAGTTCTTCTAATTCCGGCAGCCTCTTCTCTGCTACTTGACTAGCTGGAATTAAGAAGTAAAAAGCATTCTCAAAGAGCAAAGCCCGGCCGGCCCAAGCGCCGGTCTTGTGCGACCCGGCCATGGGGTGGCCGGCAATAAAGTCGACTCCTTTTTGGCTTAAAGCTTGTGCTTGGTCGACAATTGCCTGCTTAACTGAGCCGACGTCAGTTACCAGGACTCCCTTTTTCAGCTCCATCTGGCTCAATTGCCTAATATCGGCCTTTATGGCGTCAACCGGGCCAGCCAAGATGATGTAGTCCGCCCCTTCTGCCCCCGCTAAGCCTGGCAGCATCTGGTCGGCCAGCTGCTGGCTTAAGGCGTATTCCTGGGTTTTAGGGTCGGGGTCAGAGGCCAGGATTCTGATATCTGGATGCCCCTCTCTGATTGCCCGGGCCAGGGAACTGCCGATCAGGCCCAGACCCTTGATAAAAACTGTCGTCATTGCTTCTTCTTTCTGTTTTAGCTTTTGCTTGATGTCTATAAATTAGTTAACTGCAAGATTACTTGACCAGCTTCTCCAGGTCACTGAAAAAGCCTGGGTAAGACACGGAGATACTGTCTTCATTAGCCAGACGAAGCGGTTTGTCGCTCTTTAATGCCGCGATGGCCGCCATCATCCCCAGCCGGTGGTCGCCGTGGCTGTCCAAGATATTATCTTTAATCTGCCAGTTTTTCCGGCCCTTGATGACCATCCCGTCTGGCAGTTCCGTGATTTCTACGCCCAGTTTGCCCAATTCCTGGCTGACTGTCTTGATCCGGTCAGTCTCCTTGACCCTAAGCTCCTCTGCTCCCCGGATCTCGCTGCTTCCATCCGCGCAAGCCGCCAGGAGCGCCACCAGGGGCAGTTCGTCGATGACAGCCGGAATATCTGCTGCCGTCAGCTTGACTGGAGCCAGCTGGCTGGTCTCAATCGTCAGATTGCCTAATTCTTCACCCTTGCTTGGCACTTGTTCGCTGGCGATTTTTGCCCCCATCTGCTCTAAGACCTTGACGATCCCGGTTCTGGTCGGGTTGAGGTTGACGTGAGACAAGGTAACTTTTGAATTTGGCACGATGGCCCCGGCCGTCAGCCAGAAAGCAGCTGAAGACATGTCGCCGGGCACTTCTACTTCCTGGCCAAGTAGTTCTTGGCCGGGCTGGACATGGATGGTCAAGTTGTCCGCCTCTGTTGTGATATCAGCGCCAAACTGCCGCAACATGATTTCAGTGTGGTTTCTGGTCGGCAGCTTTTCGACGATAGTTGACGGGCTATCTGCTGCAAGGGTCGCGAAAATAGCCGCGCTTTTGACCTGGGCACTGGCGACTTCCAGCTGGATTTCTGCCCCGTGCAATTTTTGCCCCTTGACCGTGGCCGGCAGGGTCCCGGCCGGGCTCAAGGCAATCTCTGCCCCGAATTTAGCCAGGGGCTGGCTGACCCGCTTCATCGGCCGCTTGCTTAAAGAGGCATCCCCGATCAATTGGCTGGCAAAGGAGCTGCCGGCCAAAATCCCCAGCAAAAGACGGGTTGTCGTGCCGGAGTTGCCCATGTCTAAAGCTTTATCCGCTGGCTTGAGGCCTCTCAAGCCTTGCCCGTAAACGACCAAGTTCTCCCCTTCCCGGTCAATTCTTACTCCCAGGTCTTGGAAGGCCTTGACCGTGGTCAAGCAGTCCTGGCCAGGCAAAAAGTGCTTGATCCTTGTCTCGCCTTTGGCTAAGGCTCCCAGCATCACGGCCCGGTGGGAAATGCTTTTGTCGCCGGGAACGGTTAACTTGCCAGAGAGGCCATTTGGGGCCATCGCTAATTCTTTCATGCTTAATTCTTTCTGTCTTCTGTCTTAGTATTTCGCCTAAGTTTTACTACTTAATCTGGTAGACGCACCAGACCATAGGAATTTCGATCCGGGCGAGGACTCTTTCAAAAGGGCGCAGGGTTACGTTCTGCTCATTGGTTAAAACGTACTGCCCCCGCCGGCGGTATTCCTGGTAGGCCAGGTACTTGCTGGGACAGGTCACAATTTCCGCCTCCGGCACGTACTGGAGCAGCAGCTTAGCCACGGCGGCATGGGTAAAGGCTAAGTGGTTGTGGACATAGCTGTTTTCCAGAAGCAGCATGGGGTTCAAGTTCATGACAAAGGCTTCTTTTAAACCCAGCTGCTTTTGGTAGAGGTAGTGCATGTCCCCCCAGGTCAGGCCCAGTTTCTGGGACTGAAAAGCTGCCGGGATTACGAGATAGTCACCAGATAAGTCCGCCAGGTTTTCCAAGATGTCTTCAAAGCTGGCATGGCCGATGATTTCGATATCTGCTTTATCTTTATTATTTTCCCGGTAAAAAACTGCCGCCTTCCAGCTGTCGGTTGCCTCCGGCCCTAATGTGTGCAGCCTCACTAGTATTCCCGGCACTCCTGCCGGTAGCGGGCCAGTTCTTCTTGCAGTCTCTGCAGGCTGCTGGATTCAAACTGCTCGCAGATAGCCTTGGCCAGTTCCAGGGCAATCACGCTTTGAATAACCAGGGAAGCCGCCACGATTGAGGTCGTGTCTGACCGCTCGACGCTGGCCAGGTGCTTTTCCTTGCTGTTGATGTCCACCGTTTGCAAAGGCTGGTAGAGGGTCGGGATCGGCTTCATGGCTACGTTCATGACTACTGGCATCCCGTTGGTCATTCCCCCTTCAAAGCCGCCCAAATGGTCACTGAGGCGGCTGAAGCCTGCCCCCTTTTCCCAGTCGATCTGGTCCATGACCTGGCTGCCGAACTTGGTCCCCAGTTCAAAACCGTCCCCGAAGCTGACCCCCTTCATGGCATTGACCCCGACAGCGGCCGCGGCAAGCTTGGCGTCCAGTTTCGTGTCCCAGCTGACGTAACTGCCCAGCCCCGCCGGCAGGCCAGTTGCTACCAGGCGGATAATCCCGCCTAAGGTATCACCCTTTTCCTTGGTCTCCGTAATCAGCTGATGCAGATCTTCGACCTTGTCCTGGTCGATGACATGCATGTCATTTTGAAAAATCTTCTGCCGGATCTCACTGACGTCTAAGGGCTTTTCAGAATCGGCTTCTACTGGCCCGACTTGCGCCACATAAGCAACCAGGTCGATATCCAGCTGCCGCAAAAACTGCTGGGCGATATTGCCCAAGGCAACCCGCAGGGTGGTTTCCCTGGCTGATGACCGCTCCAAGACATTGCGCAGATCCCGGTGCCGGTACTTCATCCCGCCAACCAAGTCCGCGTGCCCTGGCCGCGGGTGCACGAGTTTCCGCTGGGAGTTTTCTGCTGTTTCCTCAGCGGTTGGCGACATGATCTCGCCCCAGTTGCCGTGGTCCCGATTCTTGACCACCAAGGCTACCGGTCCGCCCAGGGTTACCTGGTGGCGGACCCCGCCGACAAATTCAACCTGGTCTTTTTCGATTTTTTGCCGGTCACCCCGGCCAAAGCCCCCCTGCCGCTGGCTTAAAGCAGCATTGACTTCGGCAATGTCGATCTTCAGGCCCGCCGGCAGGCCTTCAATAATCGCCGTCAATTGTGGTCCATGGGATTCCCCCGCGGTTAAGTAGTACATATGAGCTCCTTTGTTTTTATGCTTTGTCTTTTGTGTTTTCTCTTTTTACTTTTGTTTCTTTTTTGCTATTTAATTTTTCTTCAACAATCATGGCAAAAGTTAGCGGACAGCAGTCATGAGCTTGTCTTCTTCATTCCAGGCCTGGCAGAAGTCCAGGATCTGCTGGCAGATTTCTTCCGGGGTCAAGTGGTCTGTCTGGATCTTCAAGTTGGCCACCTGCTCGTATCTTTCCTGCCGGCTGGCCTTGAGCCTGGCCATGCCCTCTACGTCCAGGCTGTTGGCAAGCGGGCGATTCTTGTCATTGCCGATCCGGTCAACGATAGTCTGGATCTCCGCGTCCAAAAGGATTACCGGAGCGCCAGAGTTGATCAAGCAGGCCGCGTTGTCGTCCCGCATCGGGGTTCCGCCCCCGGTCGTGATCACCGCGTCTTTGCCAATATTGGCCAGCAGGGCCCGGTGCTCGCAGAAGCGGAAGTGGTCTTCGCCGAACTTGGCAAAAATTTCCGGGATGGTCAGCTTTTCTCTTTCCACAATGGCCTGATCTAAGTCGATCTGCAGCTTGTTCAGCTTTTTTGCCAGCAAATCGCCAACCGTCGTTTTCCCGCATGCCATGAAGCCAACTAATACAATTCTCATCTTGTCCACTCTTTCTAATCTGAAAAATAAAAACCACCTGTTTTGGAAGACGTCTCCAATCCAGATGGTTGCAATTTCTATAAAGAGTGGGCCCCTGCCCTCAGCCATGCTAGATTGAATGTGTATCTAGCAGGCTCAACAAACATTGGCTAGCTGAGATACGAACGTCTCGCGTCCGTATCCGCGGACGCTTTAGTCGAAATAAGCATAGCCATAAAAGAAACTAGTCATGTTTGTCTTGAGCAAGTTCATTGTTAGATCCTCTCTTTTTAAATGATCGTTTGATTAAAATTATTAAAACATCTCTCATCAAATCTGTCAAGAGAATAAGCTAAAAAATCAAGCAAGGAAAGAGTAATAAGAGAGAAATGATAAACAAGAAAATATAGAACAAGAAGATTTTTCCCTATCTTTCCTGTCTTGGCCGGTAATAGCGGCGGCCGTCCTGGGACATCAGCGGCGGGGTGAATTCCCCCGGCTTGGTCGTAGACAGTTCAGTCGTGATGGCGTTGACCGCTGCGTCCAGGTCGTCGATCCGGTGCAAAAGCTCTGCTTCAAGCAGGGCCGGCAATTTCGGTGACCCGTACTCATAGCGGCCGTGGTGGGATAAGACCATGTGCCGGAGCAGTAGCAGGTCTTCACTGGCCAGGTCGATTTTCAGTTCCTGGGCAGCCAGCATCAGCTGCTCATCAATCAAAACCAGGTGGCCAACCAAGTTGCCTTCTGCCGTGTACTGGGTCGCGACCGGGCCGGACAATTCCAGCACCTTGCCCATATCGTGCAGAATGCAGCCGGCATAAAGCAGAGACCGGTTGACGGCTGGGTAGTTGTCAGCTAAGCCTCTGGCGTCCTTTAACATGGTCAAAGTGTGAAAGGCCAGGCCGCCTTTATAGGCGTGGTGGTTGGACTTGCCAGCCGGGTAAGCGAAGAAGCGGCTGGACCACTTTTTCAAAAGGAAGTCCACCAGGTCATGCCAGTTCTTATTGTCGATCTGGGCCACAAAGGCCTTGATCTCCTTCTCCATGTCATCCGCCTTTTCCGGAGCAGAGGCCACCAATTGGCTCAAGTCCACCTGGTCGTCCGGGCTAACTGGATGAATGCTGAAAAGCTTGATCTGGTCATGGTTGTGGTAGTCCTCAATCATCCCCGAGGCCTCAACCACCGTGCCGGCGTTGAAACGGCTGGCGTCCTCAGCCTTGGCCTGCCAGTAATTGGCCCGGATGCTGCCGGAAGAGTCAGCCAGCTGCATGAGCAGGTAGTGCTTGCCCCTCTTGTCTTGGCGCAGCTGGGAATTCTTGACCATCAAGACCAGGTCAAATTCTTCCCCTTCATTGTAATCCAGCAAACGTTTAAGCATCCTGCTCCCTCTTTCTGTATCTGATTGGCGCGGCACTGACGGCTTCAGCCAAGTCTTCCCTGGCCGTAAAGACCAGGATCTGCTTGTCTTCGCTCATCTTCTTGAGCATGTCCACAATGTAGCCGGTCCGCGGGCCGTCGAAGTTGACGAATGAATCGTCGATCAAGACCGGCGGGTCGATCTTGTCCTTGATCTGCATGACAAAAGCCAGTTTCAAGGCAAAATAGAGCTGCTCCTGGGTCCCCCGGGACAAGTAGGCCAGGGGGATCTTCTTTTTGTCTTTTCTGACCACCTTAAGCGGGGTCTTCTTAGACAATTTGGCCGGCAAAAGGATTTCCCGGTAGCGGCCGCCGGTCAAAATTTCCAGGTATTCCTGGGCTAATTTCAGCATCTTCGGGAAGCGGTCGTTTGAGGCCAGATCCAGGGTCCGGCCAATGACTTCCCCGGCCAAAAGGCTGGCCAGGTAGTCCTGGCTGTCTCTTCTGAAGCTGTCGGCGATTTCGGCCAGCATCTGCTTGTCTTCAGCCACCTGGCTGGAAGAAGCATAGCGTTTTTCCTCAGCCAAAAGGTTGGCCATTCCCTGCTGGCGGGCTGAGACAGCTCTTTGCTTGTCAGCCAACTCTTTTTCCAGCTCTTGCTTTTGCCCCAGCAATTTGCTTGCATCCAGGCCATTTTCTTCAAAAGCCGCTAACTGGTCACCCAAGTTGTTCTTCAAAGCGTTGATCTGGGCAGCCAGGGCCTTTTGCTCTTGCAACTTTTGGGCCAATGCCTGGTAGGCTGCCAGATTTTCTACCCCGGCAGTCTGGTAGATGGCCAAAAGCTGCTCTGTTAAAGTACTGATTTGCTTTTGGTAGTTCAAGTTGGCCGCCTTGACCTCCTGGCTGGCCCGAAGCGCCGCACTCTCAGCTTCTACTTGCTCTCCCAAGCGGCCCAGCTGCTGGCTGATAGCCGCAATATCACTGCTATCCAGACCCAATTGCCGGGCCAGGTCAGCGGCCTGTTTTTCTTTCTGAGCGAGTTCTGCCTGGGCATTTGCCAAGTCCCGCCGGTTGATGGCCAGGTCCCGGTAAGGGGCAAGCAAGGAGTCGACCTTAACGCTGGCGTCGATACCGTACTTTTCCTTAAAGGCTCCCGCCTTGTCTGGTCCCTTGGCGGGCTTTTTGAAGTAGGCATAAGCCGCTAAAGCCGCGCCGGCAAGGATTAACAATATTGCCAAAATCCGGTTTTGCCCGATCAAAGCCAGGCCAATTACCGCTACGATCAAGCCGACATATGGCGGCAGGGTCTTAGGCGCTGCTTCTACCTTCTGGCTTTCTTCCCAGTCAGCCTGCATCTGCTGGAACTGGTCCATGGATAAATCAGCCACCTGGTCTAAATGCGGGGTCAGTTCTAAGAGGCTGGCCTGCTTTTCTTCCAGCTGCTTGACCTGCTGCTTGAGCAATTCCAGGCTCTGGCTGATTTGCCCCAGTTCCTGCCGCCAGGCCCGGACCTGGTCTTTTCTTTTGGCCAAAAGGGCCGGGTCGATTTGCTCTTTTTCTTCCTTGATGGAGGCCTTGAGGGCCTTGATCTGGGCATTAAGGTCCAGGGCCTTCTGGTAGAGTTCCTGGTCAAAAGCTACCGGGCTGACCTGCTTTTTCAAGTCCAGATAAGTCTGGTAGTTCTGCACCTGCTCCAGCTGCTTATCCAGCTTCTGCAAACGGCTGGAGATTTCCTGTACTTCTTTTTCCAGCTTTTTAGCTGCTTGCTCTTCAGCCAGCCGCTGGCCTTCCAGCTGCTGGTAGGCGTCGAATTCCTGGCCGTCAGCGGTCACCTTGTCTCTTTGCTCAGCCAATTTGAGCAAGTCCTGGTTGACCGGGGCCTTCTTCCCGCTTGGCTTGAAGAGGTCCTTGGCCTCCTTGTCAAAGTCAGCCCGGATGGCCAAAAGCTGGCTGCTCTGGGCCGCCCCCAGATAGTAGATGTTCTCCAGGATCTCGCCTTCAGACAGGGAGCTGACCTGGCGGAGGAGGTCTTCGTTAAAGATAAAGCTTTCAGCGTAAAAGCCCCCGTCGATATTTTGGATCTGGTCATAAAAGAGGCTGGCCGGGACTTCCTGCCCGTTTAAGAGGACCTTGACTGCCCCGGTCTTGCTCTTGTCCCCCTTGCTCCAAGTCCGCTCTAAGACATATTCCCCTTCGCTACTGGTAAAGACCAGCTGTCCGCCCATCGGGTAGCTCTTGGTCAAGGGCTCGTAGTCTTCAAAAAAGACTGAGCTGGTATTTTTTAAATTGAAGCCAAAAAGAATCTGCTTGATGAAGGCCACGGTCGTGCTCTTGCCGGCCTCATTGCCCCCGAAGAAGGCGGCTAAATTGCCCTCTGGCAGGTCAAAAGTCTCCTGGCTGAACTGGCCGAAATTGTAGATTTGAATCTGCTTGAGTCTCATTCTTCTCCCCCAGTCATTGCCTGCAGGCGGCTGGCCAGCTTGACGGCCACCAAGTCCCGGACCTGGCCGCGGAATTCCCCGTCCTCTAAAAGCCGGCGGGCATATGGGTCCTTCTTGGCCCAGGAAGCGGCCAGCTGCTGGATCTTCTCGTCAGTCAGAACTTCTTTTTCAGCAGCAGCCAGGGCTTCCCGGTCGCTGTTGTTGAGGCTGACCAGGCCCCGGACGGATAAGCGGACGTCAACCAATTGTGATGGCGCCAGGCTATTTGAAAGACCGGCCCAGGCCTCCTGGTCCTGCCAAAGGTCTATTTCTTCGCTGGTCAAATATTCTGAGCCCGAAATCTTCAAGCTGAAATAGGTCTTGCCTTGGATATTTTTTTGCAAAAGTTCCAGAGCTTTAGCATGCAGGCTGCTTTTATCAATTGCCTGGTCCAGCTCTAAAGTCAGCTGCTTCCAGGTAATCGGCGCCGTTTGGAAAAAAGTCAAGCTGGTCTGCCCGCTGGTCTCATCGACTTCAGCCAGGTAGCAGCCCTTCTCCCCCAGTTCGCCGACATCCCGGCCTTGGATGTTGCCGGGGTAAACAATTAGCGGCTTCTCGCTCAAGATTTGCCGGGCGTGGATGTGACCGAGAGCAAAGTAGTCATAGCCCAGCTCCTTCATCTGGCTTAAGTCAAAGGGAGCGTAGACATTGCCGCTGGCCGCTCTTTGGGCCGCGTGCATCAGGCCGATGGTATAGCCCTCTTTTTCCGGGAACTGGTTCAGGAGGTCAGCTTCAATATGGTTCTGGCTGTAGGAAAAGCCGGTCACATTGTAGGCAAAGCCAGTCTTGGTCTTAAAAAATTCCCGGGCAACTTTTTCCTGGTCGCCCAAGAGGCAGAAGTAAGGACTGTTTTCGACCAAGAGATCCTGCCGGGTCATGTAGTCGTGGTTGCCGAAAATCATGACCACTTGGATCTGGGCGTCAGTCAGCCGCTTCACCTGCCGGGCTAAAAAAAGCTGGCTAGCCGGAGACGGCTTGTTTGAGTCAAAGGTATCGCCGGCGATTAAAACCAGGTCGACCTGCTCTTTTAAGGCCAGGTCCACGATCCCAGTCAAAGACTGGGCAGCTGACTGGCGGATTTCAGCATATTCCCTGTTTGGCAAAAAAGATAGTCCACGAAAGGGGCTATCTAAGTGCGCGTCAGCTAAATGAATGAATTTCATGATTAGGCTTTTCTCAAATCCTCATATGCTTCAGACAAAGGCTGGCCGATATTCTTTTGTACGTCGTTGAGCAGGGTGTAAACAGCTTGTTCTGCCAAGAGCATGTTTTGCAGGGTGGTGTTTTGGCCGACCCGTTCGTTCAAGCTCTTGAAGTGGTCTTGCTGCTCTTCAGTCAGTTCCTTGCCGGTTTGCTGGGCTTCCATGATTTCCATTTGAGCCGCGTCCAGTTCCTTGAACAAGGCCAGGCTGTCAGCATCTGCCTTAACAGCGTCCATGGCTTCCTTCAAAGCCAAAAATTGCTGGGTTTCCCGCAAGTCGTTAGCTAATTGGTTGGCAGTGTCGTAAATGTTGACCATTTTTCTTTTCTCCTTTTTTATTCCATAAAAATTCTGTTTGCTTATTTTCCAGTAATCTTATTGTACCATGACTTAATCGTTGATTCGGCATTCTTTACCCCATCGCTGATCGATTCTTTCAGCTTCTGGCTCCAGTTTGAAGAACTTGAAGAAGAGCTGCTTGTCCCATTGCTTTGGGCCATGGAGTCAGCTGATTGGACGGTGAAGCTGGTCTGCTTGCTGTAAGGAAGGATCCGGGTCATTTCGTCCTTATACAGGGTGGTAATCCCGGTTTCTGAAATCCCCTGCATGTAGCGGTTCTTGTCAGTCTTGTCAAAACCGACCCAGGTAGCCACGACCACGTCCGGGGTGTAGCCGACGATCCACTGGTCCTTGGTCCCGTAAGCAAAAGATACTTCAGTTGACCCCGTCTTGCCGGCTACTGAGTAGCCAGACGGCTTAGCGTTAACGGCCGTCCCGGAAGTGAAGACGCTGAGCAGCATCTGGGTCATTTCCTTGGCCGTGTCAGCTGAAATAATCTGGCTGGTCCCGGTATTGTTGTTTTCCGCGATCACGTTGCCGCTGGCGTCGGTGATCTTGGTGATCATGTATGAGCTGTCCGGCAGCTTCCCGCTGTTGGCAAAAGCCGAGTAGGCCCGGGCCATCTGCAGGGGACTGACCCCGGTGGAAACCCCGCCCAGGGCCAGGGCCAGGTTCTGGTCACTCTTTGAGACGGTAATGCCGAACTTCTTTAAGTAGCTGACCCCAGTAGACACCCCGATCTTGTTTAAAAGCCAGACGGCCGGGACGTTCTTGGACTGGGCCAGGGCCTGGTACATCGGGATCGTGGTCGAGTACTGGTTGTCGACGTTGACTGGCTCATAGCCGTTCTTGCCGAACTTCTGCCGCTTGTTGGAGAGGTCAGAGTCATAGTGGTAGCCGTTCTCCAGAGCAGGCGCGTAGACAGCCAGGGGCTTGATGGCACTGCCGGGCTGGCGCTGCATCTGCGTGGCCCGGTTGTAGCCTCTGAAGACGTGCTTGCCGCGTCCCCCGATCAGGGCCTTGACTGCCCCGGTCTTAGGATCCATGGCCACGCTGGCCCCTTGGGCCCGGGAAGTGCCGGCCGGGTTGACCGGGAAGTTGTACTTGTTCTTGAAGCTGGCCTGCATGGACTGCTGGTAGTTCTGGTCCAGGGTCGTGTAGATCTTCAGCCCCTTGCTCATGATCTCATTTTCGCTTAAGCCGTACTTGCTGATGGCTTCAGAGATGACGGCGTCAAAGTAGTAAGGATACTTGTAGCCGCTGGTGGCCTTGTAGGTGTCGACCAGGTTCATCCCCTCTTTTTTGGCCTTGTTGGCGGTCGTCTGGCTGATGGACTTGTTGTCAACCATCAGCTGCAGGATCAGGTTTCTTCTGGAAACTGAGTGGGAAAGGGAATCGATCGGGTTGTAGTAGGAAGGGTTCCGCAAAATGCCGGCCAAGGTTGCCCCTTCAGCCACTGTCAATTGGCTGGCGTTCTTGCCGAAGTACTTGCGGCTGGCATCCTGGACCCCGTAGACCCCGTTGCCAAAGTAGGCATTGTTGAGGTACATGGCCATGATCTGCTTTTTGGAATAGACCTTGGTCACCTGGATGGCATAGAACATTTCCTCCACCTTCCGGGACAGGGTCTGCTGCTGGGTCAAAATGGAATTCTTGACCAGCTGCTGGGTGATGGTCGACCCGCCCCCGGCGATATTGCCCCCGTGGATGATGTAACTGACCGCCGCCCGGAGGATGCCCTTGGGGCTGATCCCGATATTGGTCCAGAAGGTCCGGTCTTCTGTAGCGACCACGGCCTTTTGGACATTGGGGGAAATCTTGCTCAAGCTGACATAGGTCCCCTTGCCGGAAGACACGGATCCGGCCTTTTTGCCATTCTGGTCATAGATAACCGTGGTCTTGGCCAGGGAAGCCTGGAGGTTGGACAGGTTGGCTGTTTTGACTTTAAAGGTATAATAAGAAGATACAGCTAAAAAAAGGCTTAAAACGATCAAAATCAACCATCTTAGCAGTTGGAAGCGGTAGTTTATCCTTTTCAGCCATCCCCACAAGCCCTTTTTGGGCTGGGAGTCGTTCATTTGTTTACGCGCTTTGCGCCTGTTTTCCATTAATATCTGCTCCTTCGTTAGAACGTGGTCTAAACAGTTTGATTTTATCATAAAAGCTGGCCGCGGCTATCTTCCAAGAAGCAAGTTATCCATTTCTTAATTGCGCTAACAAGGTTTTTAGAAAGAAAATAAATCCCATCATGATCTATCATTTCAGCTTAATCTATCCCGCAAACCGTCCTCCTGTCTCTGTCAGCGACCTCTTAAGGCAGCTCTTGATTCCCCGCAAATGGCGGCACTATCTTCGCATTGAGCAGCAGGTTTTAATCAACGGCCAATACCGCAGCTTTAACCAACTGGTCAAGGGCAATGAAAAAATCGACCTCTACTTAGACCAGGTCGAATCCCTGCAAGGCGACTATCCGGCCAGCGGCAAAATGCCAAAAGTTGTCTACGAAGACGAAAATGTTTTAGTAATCGACAAGCCCAAGGGACAAAAGACCCACCCCAACCAAGGAGAAAACGGAACAGCCCTTAACGACTGCGCCAGCTACTTAGGCTACAGCCCCTACATCGTCCACCGCCTGGACATGCTGACGGGCGGGCTCTTGCTGGTCGCCAAAAATCCTGCAGTCGTCCCCATTTTGAACCGGCAACTAACCAGCAAGACTTTAAAAAGGGACTACCTGGCCACGGTTGATTTAAACAAGGCAATACCTGATCAAGGCACGATTGATCTGCCAATTGGCCAGGACCCTGAAGACCAAAGAAAGAGGCAGGTCAGAGCTGACGGCTTAAGAGCGGTCAGCCACTTTCAAGTTTTGGAAAAAGACAAGGTGAAAAAGCGGGCAAAATTGCTGGTAACTTTGGAAACCGGCCGGACCCACCAGATCCGGGTCCACTTGTCGGCCTCAGACTGGCCGATCGTCGGCGATCCCCTCTACAACCCTAATTTTGCCGGCGAAGACTTAGCTTTAACCGGCTGGCAGCTGACCTTTGTCAAACCCTACAGCTTTGATCAGGTTACGGTTAGGTTGGACAAAAAATCAGAATAAAATTGAATAAGAGCAAAAGAAAAAGGCCCTGTAGCAGCAAATGCTGTTACAGAGCCTTTTCTCATGAAGAAAATTCTGAAGATTCAGATTATTCTTCGTTAAGTGAGCTTCTGTCGAATGAAGCGTCAGCTTCCTTGTCGTCGATTGATGGAGTACCCATCCAGCTGATCATTTCCTTCATTGAGTCAGTGATAGCTTCAGTACCTGGCAAGAGCAGCTTACGTGGGTCGTAACCCTTCTTGCTCTTGTCTTGGTCCTTGCCTTCTTCGATGTACTTGCGAGTAGCTTCTTGGAATGCAAGTTGGAATTCAGTGTTGATGTTGATCTTTGAGATACCCAAAGAAATTGCCTTTTCGATTTGGTCTTGAGGAATACCTGAACCACCGTGCAATACAAGTGGAGTTTCAGGAACAGCTTCAGCGATTTCCTTAAGACGGTCGAAGTTCAAGCCGCTCCAGCCTTCTGGGTAAACACCGTGGATGTTACCGATACCGCAGGCAAGCTTGTCAACGCCAGCAGCTACGAAGGCCTTAGCGTCTTCTACTGAAGCAAGTTCGCCGGCACCTTGGTTTTCACCGATTCTGCCGATTTCAGCTTCAACAGAAATGCCGCGTTCGTGAGCCAGCTTGATGATTTCCTTGGTCTTGGCCAAGTTTTCTTCAGTTGGCAATGCGTGGCCGTCGAACATAACGCTTGAGTAGCCAAGCTTGATACATTCAACAGCTGAGTCGTAGTCACCGTGGTCCAAGTTCAAGATAACTGGAACTGAGATGTTCATTGAGTCCATTGAGTCTTCTACCAAGTCCTTAACGAGCTTGTAGCCACCCATGTACTTAGCAGCACCAGTTGAAACTTGAATCAACAATGGAGTTCTGGTTTCTTCAGCACCACGAAGAAGAGCGCGGGTCCATTCCAAGTTGTTAGTGTTGTAGGCACCAACAGCGTAGTGTTCCTTACGAGCCTTCTTAAAAATGTCATTACCGTTAACGAAATAAGCCATAAAAATACCTCCTAAGCTTCTTACGACTCTATTGTACCCAATAATGAATATTTGAGCAAACAAATTCTTGCTTGTAAGCGCTTTATGCCAAAAATATTTATGTTCGCTTTCTCTATGCAGATTTCCTAACGCATTTTGAGGACAACCTTGCTGCCAACTGGCAGGCCCCCGTTCAATCTTTGCTCATAGATCCACTTGGCATCGCTGACTGACAGACGAACGCAGCCATGGCTGTCCGGCTTCTTGCCCAGGGTGGTCAGGTGGGCTCCGCCCTTGTAGCCATAGTGGTAGTTGCCGGCCTTGACTCCGGAATTGAAGTTATTGATCGGGACTGAGTGGAAAAGGTAGACCCCGTGCTGGTGGTAGGAAACGTAGTAGCGGGCCCCTACCCCATCATTATTGTAGAAGACCTCACCAGCTTCTTTCTGGATCCGGTAGTTGCCGACCGGGGTCCGGCTTTCGCCGTTCTTCTTGATCGCACCCGGGGAAGCATACATGGTATAGATGACTTTCTTACCGGACATGACATAGGCCCGGGCTCCGAGGATTGACACCCGGATCCAGACATTCTTGTACTTACGCAGGTCTGGGTACTTGCGCTTGGTTTCGCTGGAGTACAGGTAATAGCGGTCAGTCATCGGACGCATGTCTTTAGGATCGGCATAGGGTCTGACTTTTTCTTTCTTGGCGACCCGCTCCTTCTTAGGGGGATGCTCCTGGACCTTGCTTTTGCCGCCGACTTCCGGCAGGGGCTCAAAGACTGGAATGATCATCAAGCACGCGATTATGGCAATCAGCAGCATTCCGATACGTTTATGGGCCTTGTTCATCAATTACACTCTTTTCCTAATCTTCTTTATAACTCTGCAGCCGCCAGCAAAGCGGTTTCACAAAGGGTTAAGCTTATTATCTTACAAATCACATGAAAAACCTAGTCAAACCACTTCAGTTTGCCCGAATTTTAAAGAAAAAGCAATCCAAAAAGGATTGCTCTTGAAAATCTTATTTGATTTGTAATAAACGACATCTAACTGTAAAACGAGTCGTGCCGTCATAAGTACATGTGGATAAGCTCAGATCGTACTTGCTCCTGACCATCTTGCTGATGGCCGTCGGCTGCAGGACTTCCATCTTCTGGACCTGGTAGACATAGCGCTGACCGCTTGCGGCTTCAAAGTAAATCTTGTCACCGACTTTCAGCTGGTTCAAGCGCCCGAAATGGTTCACGAAATTGTGCCCGGCCACGGTCCAGTCCCGGTCTTTTGCCGTCCCTGTATAAGTCGCCGGAGATACTTCCAGCTGGCTGAAGCGCCACTTGGCAGCTACCGGCAAAGACAAGCCGAGGCTTGGAAAAGACAGGTAGCCGCTATAGGCGGTGCCATTTACCTTGGCTGTTTTCTTTAAGCTAGGCTTGGCAACCTTGGTCCCGGTCGACGCTTTTAGGGAAGTGACGATCTTTTTGGCAGATGAGCCTGCTAGGTGGTCTTCAATCAGGTTGTGGCCGAGTAACAGTCCAGCCATCACGATCAAAATGCCCCCCAGCAGCATCCTGGTTCTGCCTTTTTTTCTCATCGCTCGCTGCTCTCCTGGGCAGCCCAGCCCCAAGTAAAGAAGCTTAAGCCAAGCAGTGCCAATAGCGGGATTGGCCAGTTGAGCTGCCCAGTCTGCGGCAGGCGCGGACTGGGCGGCAAGCTCTTGACCACGCGGTTAGTGGCAGATGGAGTCTTCTTGTTTTCCTTAATAGTTGGAACAGAAGGGAGTTGGGGATTGGACTTCACTTTTTTATTGCTGCTTGGAGTCGACGGTGTCGTCGGGTGCTTTGGCGACGGTGTCGTCGGGTACTTTGGCAAGGAAGTGGTCTTCTTCTGCATCTTGGGCTGAGCAATGATGTTGCTCATAGATTTGCCGTCAACGGTGTACGGTAAAACGACGCAGAAGGGATTTATCTTCTCATAGCCAGAGGCTGCCGTGTCCTGGGTGACCAGGTAAACGGCATCCCCTTCCACATTGGCGCTGGCTTCACCAGAATCAGAGATTTGCGCGCTGACCCCAGACAGCTTGCCCTGGTTGGCTGTCACGTACGAAGCCAAAGTATTGGCAAAGTCGGCGGTCATGATTTGGTCCTGACTCAAAGAGGAGATGGAATTAGTCACGGAGCTGAACTGGCTGGTATATTGGAACTTGCCAGCACTGTCTTTCTTAGCGACTTGGTAAACCACCAGGCTGCCGCCCTTAATTGCAACGCCGGTCTGCAGGTCGTGCATCTGAATGGTGATATTGCTAGCATCGGCCGCGCCAACCCTGTCTGCTTTTTGAAAAACAGGTAACAGCAAGCAAATGAGCATGACCAAAGCCAGGAAAAAGCTGCAAAGTGGATGAGATTTAACTTCTCTCAAGGAATCACCCTCTCTCTACTCAAGAGGCTAAGCCTTTCTGGAGTGCTTAACACTTCTAAACAGCCAGAAAAGCACGATCAAAACAAGTATAGTCACTACACTATAGTATATAACTTTTTTCAGCGGTAAGTAAAATCTGGAACTGACTTTTTTACTTTCCGGCAAGTTCTTGACCCGGTGGCCTCGAACCAGCATTCTTTCAGTGTTAATGCCGTATGGGGTACAAGTTAAGAGCGTGCAATAGTCTTTACCCTTTACGATATGTAAGTATTTCGTGTTGCTAGGCTTAACGATATGTATTGCATCTACCTTATAAGTCAGTTTCTTGTTTAAGACCGTGACCATAAAATAGTCGCCCTTCTTGATCTCGTCTAGGTCGGTAAACAAGGTGGCACTCGGTAGGCCTCGGTGACCGACTAAGACCGAGTGGGTCGACTTGCCCCCAACCGGCAGGCTAGTGCCCTTCAGGTGGCCGATTCCGTCACCCAGGATGCTTTCGGAGGTGCCATGGTAAATTGGCAGGTGGACCTTGATCTTGGGGATGTCGATGTAGGCCATCACGTCGGTACTTGAAAGGCGGAGCTGCTTATTATATCCAGGAATCAGGCTTGGATGGTAAAAAGCAGCGGGGTTATTAGCCAGTTCTTGATTATACTGATGGGCTTGTGTCAAAAGCTTCGTCAGGTCTTGCTGGCTGGTTTTTTTCACGATCCCCGCATAGTTGTTAACGACCGTCCCGTGCATTTTGTTATTGAGATAGTCGGCAATCATGGGGTAAAAAAGGATAGTAAAACCGACCAGGATGATGATCAAACGAATGATTAATGACTTATTCTTTTTCACTTAAATTCCTAATTATTGCAGCTTCTTCTTCTTGAGGCTTGGGAAGGCAACTGCGGCAACAACCACCAGGGCACCAACTGCTAAGAAGATGTAGCGGCCCATGCCACCAGTGCTTGGCAAAAGGAATTCCTTGTCGGAAACGTTGTTGACGTCAGTTGAAACAATACCGCTGTCGGTGTTAACTTTGAAGCTGCTGTTGGTGTTGGCTACACTCAAATCCGTCAAAGTAGCACCAGCACTGTTTTGCTCGCCAAATTCGGCCTTGATCGTGAAAGTCACATCATCTGCCTTGTTGTAACCCTTCGGTACCGTAGTTTCGCGAATCAGGTATTTGCCTTGGTCAAGTCCGGAGAATTTGAACTTGGTGCCAGTTTCATCAACCTTGGCTAGGATCTTGCTGTTTTTGTCGGTCGTTTGGCTTGGGGAAAGCTCTGCGACTGCCGTGTAGCGGTCACCGTTTGCAGCCTTGTATTCGCCGTTTGCATCCGGCTTGTACAGGGTAAAGCCAGCACCGGCCAAAGCCTTTTGGCCAGTAACCTTGTTAACGTCTAATTCGTAAGTGTAAACCTTGGCGTTCTTGTCGGTAGTAGTACCAGTACCATCACCATTTGGGTTGTTGGAGTAAGTCAGATTAACCTTGTTGACGTTGCCGTCTACATCTTTAACGTTGCTGTTGCCGGTTTTACCGATTACGGCATCCTTGTTCAACTTAGCGTTGTAAGTTACGACAATGGTGTCGCTGGTCTTAACCGGCTTAACCGGGCGATCAACCAGGCTCTTCAGGTCGTTGATTTTAACCTCTAAAGTCTTGCTGCCGTCGTCATTCGTGGTTACGGTCGTCGTGTAGTCGCCTTTTTCCAGCTTGTTAGCGTCAGTAGCGTTGATCCCCTTGGCGTAGCCTGAAGTTACATTTTCGGCTTGAACTTTGATTGAGTCTTCGTCCAAGGTCAAGCCATTAGGCAGGGTATCAGTAAAGTAGTAGGTGTACTTGTCGTATGACTTGATTAGGCTGGGGATGGTCCCAGTGATCATGAATGGGATGGTGTCGCCTGCAGCATAGTCAGTAGCGTCAACGTACTTGTTGATGTCGCTATCCAAGACCTTCTTGTGAACGATTGGAGTGATGGGCTTAACGTTCAAAGTTACGTCCTTGTTTACCAAACCGGTAAGCAAAGTTGCTGAGTAGTTGTGTGAGTTTTTAGGGTTGTCAGCAGTGGCGTCAACTAACAGGTAGTAACCAGCGTTCTTTTCGTTAACGTCGACAGGGTTTTCACCACTTTTAAAAGTCTTTTCTGGTTCAAGCTTTGCTGATTGAATGTTCTGGGACAGCTTGTAAGCAAACTTTCTCATAGCGCTGGTTTCACCAGTGTTGGTTGAGCCTTCATTTTCCTTCAAAAAAGCCTTAAATGACGTAAAGTCTTTTACGTTAGCAGCATCTAAAACAGCCATTTCATACTTTTTATTCAAAGCATACTTAAAGTCATCCTTGTATTGGCCGTTAAATTCAGCTGTCATGATACGGTAGGCGTTGTACTTAAAGTCGCCAGCCTTGTCATTGATAGTTAATGTAATCTTTTCTGAAGCAGTGTCCGTGTCCGCCTTGGCTAAGCCGGGCAGAGCCGTAAACACACTGAGCAATAATACTAAGGCACTGAATAAGTGACTCAGCTTACGTCCGAATTTAGACATTCGTTTTTACCTCTTTCTTTTTTCTCTCTTACTTAGATTAACTAATTAAATTTTTCCGGCGAAAAGCCAGACCGCTTGCCACAATCGCAGTCCCCAACACCAGGAATGCATAAAGGCCTCTGCCCCCTGATTGCGGCAAGTGATAAAATTCATTCTTTTCTTGGTTGATGACATCAATTTGACCATACTTGACGCCGTCATTGTTGCGGTAACTGGTCTTGTAACCTGGTACTGACTCTTCTTCGACGTAGTAGTAGTAGGTATTGCCATTCTCATCTTCGTGAGGAAGATTGTCCCAGGTCTTTTGCCAGTTGTTAGATGCGTCCAAGATGACTGGGTCTGGGTCTGTGTCCACCTTCTTCTTGGTCGATTGGTCGATGACCATCTGGGGTTCCGTATAACTTATAGAAGGATCTTTTGCCCAACTCTTATCTTGTATTTCAATAGTAGAATCACTATTAAAAATAGGCGACATATATGACCATTTAAATCCCCAAACGGGTTTTTCAAATGTTTGAGAAACGCCATTTGTTTTTATCGATTCTATCCCATTTGCATCTATATCATATGCATTCCAACTAATAGTCATAGATGTTCCTTTTTTAATGAAATAGTCTTTTTGCAGCACATATCCCCCATACGGGTTCTTGATCTTGACCGCAACCTTAATAGAATTCAGTTTCTTCGTTACTCGGTAAAGGTCAACCTTGACGTTAGAAGCACCTGGCTTAGCAGCTGTGCCATCTGAATCAACCCATTTTTTTGCAACTTTTAACTGAGCATATTGGTCTGGAACGTAGATGGCTCCAGTGGTCTTGAAAAAGTGGATCCTATCTTGACCACCAATCTCTTTTTTGACAGTATCGCTAAGTCCATCGTAGACATCTTTTGCTGATTTATCTTCTAGCCATACCAAGTAATAAGTATTTTTATTAATGCTATAGCCATCAGGAGCCTTGGTTTCATTCACGCAATAAACCGTGTTCGAGTCAAAGCCTGTAAGATTAAGTCGACCATCACTGTCAGTCACCAATTTGCCATCAGAAGTACGGTACTTCTTACTTGCAATATCGATTGCTTGGACTTCTTGCCATTTGTCTCCATCTAATTTTTTAACTGCAAATTGGGTATCTGGCAAAAGCTTGGCGTTATTGTCACTGTCCATCTTATAGATTGAGATTTTTTTAGCATAAATAGATGCAACCGAGTGGCTGTTAGTAAGTTGCGTGGTAACAGCACCAGAAGTTTGACCTGCTAGAGAAGCAGTATTGCTGATTGTTGGAGACTTTGCATCTCCAGCATCAAAGTCATATTGGTAAACTAGCACACATGCTAATCTATCAGGCAACTCCATTTTAATTTCATGAGTATCATTGTCATACTTGAAGGTATAAAGACTGGGGTCAACCTCGGCACCGCGATGATCTTCACTATTTGGATCATACTTATAAAGCTTGACTGTTTTCAGGTTTAGACTAAGCTCAAGATCCTTTGCACTCGTAATCTTGTCATTTAAGAGTACTGTATCCCCATCAGGATTTAAATCCTTGGCGTCAGTATTAATGTTAACTTGGTAGCTAACCGTCTTTTTAGGATTTCCATCTGAATCTTTTAGTTGACGGGCCGTCTTACTAATGATTGTCTTTTCGTCTTTAAAGGTCGTCTTTTGTTCGTCGCTTTGCCCATTCCAGCTTACTTTATTGACATAAGATTTGCTGAGCTGGGTTGGATCTTGCCAACTCTTGTCATCCTTTACGGAAGCTTGATACCTTAGAACAACAATCTTACCGGCTCTATCCTTCCCAACTGGCAAAGAGATCTTCAACTTGGTTGTACCATCAGCTTGTGTTTCAGTCGTTGTACTTGCTTTTGGATCACTATCATTACTTATATAGTATAGATTACTCCAGATACCTGTAGTGAGACTACCATCAATGTATTTCATCCCTTTTGGCAAAATATCCGTAATCTCAAGTGGGCCTTTTTCTTTATCTGGAACCTTTAGCAATAATTGATAATATACTTTACCGTTAGTTTCACTTATATCAAAAGTTTGATCTGCATGCTTGTAGTCAATCGGCCGACTACTATCATTAGAACTTACTACTTTAAGAAGTGTAAGATCTTTTTTCTCTTCATGTTGAGCTTCATTCCACTTATTCACTGCGGTATCATTAAAGCGATTAAAGCAACCCTTATTTTTATAAGTCCAAGTTTCACCAGTAGCAATTTTATCTACTCTAACGTGCGTTGAATAATAAAGAACAAGCTTAGTCGGCTTGATGGTCTTACCACTTTTAGGAATAATCCGGATTAAGAATAATTTGACCTTTGATTGACTATCTGACTTATCAACTTCTTCATTGCGATTCTCATCTTTATAGAAGTGCGCCTCAATGCTGTAGTCTTTACCTAGCTTATAAGTTGTCTGGCTTGATCCATCTTCAGCAATCAGCTCTACGTTATTGGGATCAGTTAGGTCCTTATAAAGCTCGCTAGCAACGCCGTAATGATACTGTGAGTCTTTAGCATATGATTCCGAATCATACTCATTATAACTAGTAGGATCTTCAATCGTGTCTGTATAATCTAGCAAATTCAACTCTTTGCCTGCTAGCTTTAAAGTAGAATGCCAGTTGTACAGTTTCTCTGCGTCGTTCCCACTAATGCTATCTTCGCTATCCCAGTTCTTAGTAATGTCATAGTCATCACTGTCATGGTGCTCGTCTTGGTGGTCGGACTTTTTAGGCACTGTTGGTGAATCATCTTTAGCAGAATAGTGGTGATGATCATCATAAAAATCAACTTTATTGGTAACCTTTGTGTCTCCGGTTGAAGAAGCTTCAGGTGCCTTGGTTGAATAAGTGATTTGGAACTCATGCGTCTTCAGATTATCTTTATCAGGCAGTTTGGAGAAGTCCAGACTAATTGAAGTATCTCCCTTCTTGCCTTTAACGATAATCTTGCTTAAATCTTGTTTATTATTTGGGTCTGTCTGATCCTTGATTGTCACATCATCCAAAAGGCTAACGCCTTCCGGTTTATCTGGCAAAGCATCCGTCAGTTTATAGTTACTTATATCATCGCGGTTTTTGTTAACGGTAATTGTCCAGTTGATTTGACCACTGTTACTATCATAAGAACCTGATTTTTGAACTCGTTTATCCGAAATCTTCGTCGTGATAGGTTTGGAATCATCTCGATTGCCAGATTTGCTTTTGGCCGTATTGCCAATGCTTTCGTTACCCTCAGTCCCCTCAGATACTTGATCATCGAGCTTAACCTTGTAGGTAATTTCGTAGGATTCACCTTTTTCCAGTCTTGGCAAATCACTAATCTTAAAGGTCGGATTATTTGAGCTGTTAGTGCTGATTACCGGCTTATAGTCTTTGGTGCTTAATTCAGTAGTTTTATTATCAGCAGATTTTTTGATAATTTTGAAACTACTTTCGTCATAGCTCCCCTTGACATTGGTGGCATCTTTCAGTTCATCAGTTACATCCACAGTACTTGGAGTGCCGTTTTTGGTTGTAACGTCAACCGTGTAATCTATACTTGCTCTATCCTTAGCCACTTTGGCGCTTTTGTTAACTTCAATATCCCCCGCATTATCAACTACAATAGTTGTTCCAGTACCGTCGAACTTAATCTCTCTATTGTCAGTAGCACTGCTGTTTTGGAGGGTACCATCAACCTTTAATTGGCCGAATTCATCACAGGTTGCGTCGAACTTCTCATTAAAGGTAACTTCAACATAACCATCAGTTGTAACCTTATAGGTACCAACCTTTATATCAGAATCAAATTGGCTATCAATCTTCCCGCTCTGTTCCCTATCGATTTTAAAGCCAGCTGGCATCTGATAGGTAACCTTTGAACCATTGCCCTTAACACTGCCCTTGGGAATCTTAAATTGGAGGACAACTGCAATATTTGAGCCATCTTCCAAAGGCTTTGAAAGATCAACTTTTTCCTTATTGCCATTTTTGATTTGGTCTACCTCAATATTGGTGATCCATTTTTTATCAGCAAGGTTATAAGAATCATTGTTTTGGTCAGAATTTTTATCAGCCGCTACCGCATTAGCCGGGCTCCATACAGCCTGACCAACCTCGACAAAGCTTGGCACCAAGATGCTTAAAGTTAAAATCAATGCAGCAAATAAGTGGGCCAGCCTTATTAACTTTTTCTCCTTATGCTTTCTCATCTTTCACATCACCTACATTGCAGACACAAAGTTTCTATAACAAGATCAACAACATACAATCTACCTTGTATAAATTTTATCTTAAGTTAAAACATGACCACTATAGATACTGATTTATTGATATATCTCAAAAAGCTAATTAATAATAGTTATTTTTTCACTAATAGTCATTTTTGATATATTTATTTAAAGTAAGCTTGTTCTACCGGCATTTCAGCATTTAAAGTAAGTTTGTTCTACCGGCATTTCAGCGACTTATTGAGCATAAACTAATTTCATTGATAATTCAAGATAAAATATAAAAATGATTATTACTTTATAGAAATGATTTAGAATTATGATTAATAAAATGATTACTTTTTAATTATTTTAGCGATTAAAGTCAATGATCATGGGCAATAATTAGGTAATAAGAAAGGCTTTCTCTGAAAACAGAGAAAGCCTTTCTTAGATATTTCTTATCAACAACTCTTAATTGTTTATCACTAAAGTTTAGGAACTACTTGTACTTGATAACGACCTTGGTACCTACTTTCAGCTTGCCTGAAGTCCGTTGACCGTAAAGCCAGCGAGCATCGCTCAAGGTCAGCCGGATGCAGCCGTGAGAGTCAGGCTTGGTCCCTTGCACAGTCAAGTGGGCATTGCTGCCGACACCGCCGTATCCATAGTGGTAGCCCTTGTAGTAGACGCCAGAGCCGTAGTTGTTGATCGGCACGCTGTGGAACAAGTAGTCGCTGCCGTAGTAGGTCATGTAATAGCGGGCCCCTACGCCGTCTGAGGAGACAAAGGACGGGCCGTAAGCAGCCTTGATAGAGAAGGTGCCACGCGGCGTGTCGCTTTGGTACTTACCGTTAGTCATTTCAAAACGGCCGGCTGAAGAGTACATTGTGTAGATGACCTTCTTGCCGCTCATGACGTAAACCCGGTTGCCCAGGATTGAAACCCGGATCCAGACATTCTTGTACTTGGCCAGGTTCGGGTAAGCCCGCTTCTCGCTTGACTTGAAGTAGTAATCCCCAGTCTTGGCCCGCATGTCAGCCGGGTCATAGTAAGGGGCATTGGCCGGCTTGTGGAGGACCCGCTTATAGCGTACCTTGACCCTAACATTCTTGGTCTTGCTGGTTACTTTCTTAGCCTTAACCTTAGTCGTGCTGCGCTTGTAGCCTCTTATAGCAGGAACCTTATAGCTCTTCCAGGTCCCTTTTGACCACTTGCCGTAGCTCTTCTTTGACCTCTTGGAAGTCTTGGTCAATTTGCCATCAGTATAGGTTTTAGTTGTCGTGGTGGTGGTCGTTACCGTTCTAGACAATTTAACCTTCTGGGTAATGGTCTTGTTCTTGCCCGGCCGATCCAGGATGATCTTCCGGGTCTTGGTAATGTATTGCTTCTTCTTACTCTTCTTGACCGACTTCTTGGTCGTCACGACTGAAGACACTTTAACCGTGACATCTACCGTGTCGGTCGACTTATCAGTGTAGGTTACTAAAACAGTCCCCTTAACCATGCCAGCCTTGGCCGTGCTTGGTGCCTGTTTCCAAGTCACGCTGGCCACGTTCTTAAGGCTGGAAAGGTTGCTGATAGCATCATTAGCCGACAAAGTCTTGCCCACCTTGACCGTCAAGCCGGTCTTGGCTGCTGGGCTGTTCTGGCTGGCATAACTGGTTACTTCCAGGTCGACTTCAACTTCGCTAGTCGTCCCGTCAGTATAAGTGATGACTACCGTTGCCTTTTGGCTGCCGGCAGCTGACACGTCTGGCGTGGTCTTCCAGCTGTAACCCTGTACGCTCTTTAAATCAGCCTTGTTGCTGATGGCGTCAGAAGCATCCGGCAGAGTGCCCACAGTCGTGGTCAGCTTCTGCCCTTTGGCTTTCTGCTGGTTTAAAGCAGTTGACGCATCCGACGTATCCGTAGTCGTGTTGGTTGACGTATTGGTCGTCGTGTTCGTCGTCTGTGCCGTGTCCGTGTCAGCCAAGGCTACTTGGCTGCCCAGGCCGCTGGTCAGCAGGGTCAAAGCTGCTACTGAAAGCAGGGTTATATACTTTGACTTCTTCATAATTCCCTCCAATATCTAACAGGTGCTCAGGCGCTTCATCAAGCGCGGCATATAAGCAGAAATTTGCGTTGGCCGCACCAGGTAAGAGGACCGGTAAAGGTCGTCTCCTGCCCTTGAGTGGCAGTAAACTGCTGCTAAAACGCTGGTCAGCTGCGGGCCAAACTGGCCAATAAAAGCGGCAATAATTCCAGCTAAAGTATCGCCCATTCCGCCCGTAGCCATCCCTGGGTTGCCGGCTGAATTGCGGTAGATTTCGCCTGTAAAACCATATACTCGCGTTCGATGTGCCTTCAAGACTAGTATAACATTTTTCATTTTGCCCGAAAACAAACGCGAAAGAGCCGCTTGATTAGCCTGGTCTTCCTGGTCAGCAATCTTGATTCCACTCAATCTCTGCCATTCCATCTGGTGGGGAGTCAAAATGACCAATCCGGCCTGGAGATTTTTCAGCAGGTCAGGCTTTTGGCTGAGCAAGTCCAAGGCACTGGCGTCAAAAACAATAGTCTGGTCAGAACCCGCGTGCTCGCAGACAGCTGCTAATATTTCCCAGGCCTTTTCATCCAGGCCCAGGCCAGGCCCGCACAAAATTACGTCAGACCGGGAAATCTGCCCGGCCAGATCTGAATTATAGTCAAGCACCGCGGCTTCCGGCAGGCGGGCGTGGAGGGAAGCAAAATTGACCGGGTCAGTCGCTACCGTCGTCAGACCTGCTCCCGAGCAAACCGCGGCTTCAGCGGCCATGCTAATGGCTCCGCCGTACTGGCGATTTCCACCAATTAGCAGGACCCGGCCGTAATTGCCCTTGTGGCTTTCCGCCGGCCGGGGGCGGACCACTTGCCGGGCTAAATCTTCATCAATGCTTTTCATCTTACTTGCTGCCAAAAATGCTCCGCCATAAACGGACGAAGAAGTTGGCCTCCTGGTTGTCCTGAGTTGCCACAGCTGGCGCGGTTACCGTCTTGCCGCTAAGGGATGGCAATTTACCGCTAGTTGCTGAAAACTTGTAGCTGGCTACCTTGCTCCCCTTCTTTACAGGTGCAGAAACGGCAGTCTGGGACAAAGAGGTCTGCAGTTTGCTGCCCTGCTTGGCCCAGATGGTCACTGTCTTGCCCAAAACAACCTTGCTGCTGGTTTCCTTGCCTTCTGGCACCTTGACCGTGTTGGCCCCGCTAATGCTGGACCCCTTCTTTAAGGTAACGGCGCTGTAGTTTTGGTAGACATAGTGCATCAGCTTGGCCGTCTGCACGAAGCGGGACGGGTCCTGGCTGTTTGCGTGCTTGGCGCCCAAAACCACAGTGATGATCCGGTGGTCATTTTTCTTCACAGTCCCGGCAAAGCAGGCCCCTGCCTTGTCAGTCGTCCCGGTCTTCAAACCGTCAACTGGCAGGTCAGAGTAGTAGCTGCTCAGCCCCTTCAGCATCCAGTTCCAGTTGGTCATCTGGCTTTGCGTTGAGCCGGATGAAAAAGTAGCGCTGGTAATTGAAGTCGTCTGCAAGACTTCCGGGAAGTCCTTTAAAAGCTTCTGGCAGACGATGGCCATGTCAGTGGCGGACATTTCGTTTTCAACGTCCTTGCCCACGCCCGGGTAGGCCGCTGAGCCAAGATTGCCGTTGGCCAAGCCGCAGGCGTTATAGATCTTGGCGTCCTTGATCCCCCAGCTGGTCAAAAGCTTGCGCATCTTTTTAACAAAAGTTACCTGGTCGCCGCTGACCGCTTGGGCCAGGGTCATGGCTGCCCCATTGGCGGATTCGATCAAAGTAGCCCGGTAGAGCTCCTTGATCGTATAGGCATGGCCGCTAGTTAAAGGCACGTTGGAATACTCAGTGTTCTGGCTGATCTTGGCAATCGCGGCCGTCGGCTTAGCCGTGCTGGTCCAGGACAGCTTACCTTGCTTAATGGCCTGCAGAGTCAGGTAGACCGTCACCAGCTTGGTCATGGAAGCAATCTGCCGCGGAGTCGTAGCATTCTTGGCATAAAGGATCTGCCCGCTGTCGGCATCAACGGCAATCGCGGCCTTGACGTCCAGGTTCAGGTCCTGCTGCTGGTAGTTGGCGGTTGCCGCCGCAACCGGTGCGGCCTGCCAAGTACTTATTCCGGTCAGTAAAAGTCCACTGGCTGCCAGACTCAGCAGCACCTTTTTTATCTTTTTTAACAAAATCGCTCCTCTTTTCAAAAAAATTACGAAAAATTTTGAATTAGCACTTCCATTTTACCAAATTTTTGCTATTATTAAATATGTGCTGAGGCACGAGATGCCCACTTGGCGGAATTGGCAGACGCGCAGCGTTCAGGTCGCTGTTCTGGCAACAGAGTGAAGGTTCGACTCCTTTAGTGGGCATGAATGAATAGCTGGGACGTCCAGTATGGGAGTTCTAAGAGCTGACCTAAGGGTCGGCTCTTTTTTGCTTCTACTGCCTTTTTAGTCTAGCAAAGTAATAGAAAACTGCTCCTAAGAAAAAGTAAATTTTTTCTAAATAGACAAAAAAGATCTCCTTTTTAAGGGAGATCTTCTTTTAATGTTACTAGTTATGCCGGCAATTAGTGAGAAGCACCTGAAGTAGTGTCTGGTGCAGTTTCTGGAGTTGAAGCACTAGTAGTTGCTTGAACTTGCAAAGCGTCAGCCTTGTCTTCTGAGTGACCAGATGCACCTGAAGCTGCGTCAATTTCCAAACCAAACTTTTCAGCAAAGTATGAGAATGGGTGCAGAGCTTCTGCGTGGTAGTACTTCACGAATTCTGGGTCGTCCAGAGTGTTAAGTTCAGTTGAGTAAGCCATGTGCTTAGTGTACTTAACGTCGATGAAGGCTGGGCCGTCCATCTTCTTCCATTCTTCTACAGCTGCTTCGAATTCAGCCTTGTCGTGAACAGTGAAGGCCTTCATGTTCATACCTTCAGCAACCTTTGCCCAGTCGTTGTCTGGAATGATAACACCTGACAGAGGTTGGTTTGATTCGTCACGTTGTTCTGCTTCGATGTAGCCCAAAGTTTCGTTAGTGAAGACTACAGTCAAGACGTGCATGTTGTAACGAGCCAAAGTAAGCAGTTCTTGGCCCATCATCGCGAAGCCACCGTCACCGGCAAGGTGCCATACTTCACGGTCTGGGTAAGCAGTTGCGGCTGCAACAGCAGCTGGAGCGCCGTAACCCATGGTTGCGTGCAAACCGGAAGTAGTCCAGCGTTGCTTGCCGTTCATGTTGAGCAGACGTACGTGGTCCATGTTTACGTTACCAACGTCAATAGCAAAGACTGCGTTGTCTGCGGCTTCCTTGTTGATGACATCCCAGATTGGTTCTTGGCGTACGCGGCCTTCGTCCTTCAAGTGGTCGTCAGCAAATGAAGCAGTCCATGCGTCCCATTCTTCACGGTCGGCCAAAGCAGCCTTGTAAAGTGGTGATTCTTCACGGGCTTCACCGGCGTCGATCAAAGCACGCAAGCTCTTCTTAGCGTCTGCCAAGATTGATACGTCAACTGAGTGACGCTTGCCTTGCTTTTCTGGGTCAACGTCGATTTGGATAACCTTAGCGTTCTTAGGGAACCACAATACTGAGAATGGTGAGTTGTTACCAACCCATACTACCAGGTCAGTGTGACCTTGAACTTCGTTAGGAGCCTTGGCACCGATACGGCCGATAGTACCCAAGTATGGCTTGAAGCTGTCTTCAACGATACCCTTGCCCAAGTATGAGGACATCATTGGCATCTTGAACTTGTCAGAAAATTCCTTCAATTCATCAGCAGCGCCGGAAGCGCCCAAACCGAAGTAAACAACCGGGTTCTTAGCTTCCTTGATCAACTTAGTTGCAGCTTCAATTGATTCAGCAGTTGGAGCTGCGTAGTTGTCAGCAACGTGGTTGCTTGCGGAAACGCGGTAGTTGTCTTCGATTTCTTGCCAGCCGAAGTCCTTAGGAATTACCAAAACAGCTGGACCCTTCTTTGCGTATGCTTGACGGATAGCAGTGTCCATCAAAACCGGCAAAGCTTCCTTGGTCTTGGCTTGGTGTACCCAAACGGCAACGTCACGGAACCATGGCATTTCGTCAAAAGCTTGGAAGAAGTTGATGTCTTGACGAGGAGTCGGAACGTTGGCTACCAGGGCAACCATTGGGGTCTTGTCGTACTTAGCGTCGTACAAGCCGTTCATCAAGTGGATGGCACCAGGGCCGGCTGAACCCATGCAGACACCAAGCTTGCCAGTAAGCTTGTATTCTGCTGAGGCAGCCAAAGAAGCAGCTTCTTCATGACGGACTTCGATGAACTTGACCTTGTCTTGCATTTCATAGATCGCGTTCATGGTTGAGTCGAAAGAACCGCCTGGGAAGCCGTAAAGGTGGTCAATGCCCCACTTGTACATAACATCTAAAACTGCGTTTGCACCCTTAATTTTTGCCATAAGTGAATCTCCTTATAATTAATTCCTTTAAAAGTTACTTACAGTAATAATTATAGGCCTTCTGTAAGCGCTGTCAACATTGTGAAAATATTAATTTTATTTTTCTCCGATATTGCCAGGACAGTCTCCTGCTTTTCACAGGTTAAAAACTTTTCTATGGATATTAGACAAAGCTTTATCAATGAAAGTATACAAAAAGCGGATCTTCCGATCCGCCTTTTTTAAGCTTCTTCAAATTCGATGATGCTCTTGGTTGAGATATAGGCTGGTGAAAATTCACCCCGGTTGTACTTCTCGACCTTCATAAAGCCGTCCTTGGATGAAAAGACGTATTCAGCCAGTTCTTCCAGACTGGCAAACTGGTCAGTGTAGAAAGTCCCCTTTTCCGTAACCAGCTTCATCTTGCCGGCAAAAAGTTCCCGCCGCTTAGAGTAATTGTTGGTCCGGTTCTGGTTTTGGTAGCCATTTCTCTGGTTGTTTCTGTGCTTGCCGTAATTACCCCGGCCCCGCTTGTCGTCGCTAGTGCGTTTTCTAACGACAAACTGCTGGTCATTTGCCGGCTCATGGCTCTTTTCAGCCTTTTCCGCCGGCTTTGCTGCTTCCTTGACTTCTGGCTCAGGAGCTGGCTTATCGGCCTCCTCACCCTTGTTTTCAGCTTCCTCGGTGTCATCAAAGGCGAAAGGCAGTTCAACTTGCGGGTGTTCAACTATTTTTTCCGTTGCCGGGCGCGGCGCCTTCTTGATAAAGCGCGGACCAGTCGGCTTGTCTTCTTTTTCTTCTGCTTCAACCTTTACTTCTTCTGCTTTAGCTTCTTCTGCAACAGACTTTTCTTCTTCGGCCTTAACAGTAATCTCTTCTTTGTTTTCTTGCTTCTCTTCCTTTGCAGGCTTGTCTTCAGTCTTTGCTGCTTCTACAACTTCTGCAGCTTCTGCTTTGACTTCAGCCTCAGTTGTCTTTTCTTCAACTTTGACAATCTTTTCTTCAGCCTTTTCTTTTTCTGCTTCAGCCCCGAAGTGGTCGTTGATGTACTGGATAGCGTTTGGTCCCCAGTATTTCTTGTTGTGGTTCTTTTCATCAACGAAGTCTGGCTTCAATTCCTTGTGTTCCCGCAAAAAGATCCGCAGCTTCTTCTTGCCCAGGCCAGTGGTTTCTGCCAGGGCATTGATGTCCAAAAGGCCGTTGTCGGTTGCCGGCGAAGCTGCCGACTTGGGCAGGACCTTGCCCAGCTCTTGGAAGATCTGCCCCACCGCTCGCTCGTCATAAAATTTATTGCCGCTTGGGTCAGTCAAGGTCGGTTTGAACTTGAACTTCATATTGATCAGGTAGTAGACCTGCTGCTGGGAAACCTGTGCCAATTTTGCGATTTGATCCATTGAGTAGTATTGTTGTGCCATTTATCTGCTTTCCTCTTAACTTAAAGTGCCCTTTTACTAAAAAAATTATGATAATTCATTTTTAATTTTACGTCAAATTGGCATGAAATGCTTGATTTTTGCAATTATTCAACAAAAAAGCCGCTCCTTTTGGAGCGACTTTATGATCAAATCAATCTAATTACCATTCGTAGTCTTCAGTATCCTGCATCCCCAGGCCAGTAGCCTTGTCCAACAGAATTCTTTGTTCAAAGTGCGCTACGTTGAGCTTGGTTTCCTTAACCATGTCCGGGTTTACGGAAACGTAGTCAATCCCGCTCTTAACCAGGAATTCAGTGAAGTCTGGGTATTCTGAAGGTGCCTGGCCGCAGATAGATACGGTCTTGCCATCCTTGTGGGCGGTCTTGATCAAGTGGCGGATTGCCCGCTTAACAGCCAGGTTGCGTTCGTCGTAGAGGGCGGAAACGGCATCGTTGTTCCGGTCAGTCCCCATGATCAGCATGGTCAAGTCGTTTGACCCGATTGAGTAGCCGTCAACGTACTTGTTGAACTTGTCAGCCAAAATGATGTTGGATGGAATTTCCGCCATCATGAAGACCTTGAAGTCGCGGCTGCGCTCAAGACCTTCGTCAGCCATGATCTTGGTTACCTTTTCTGCTTCTTCAACAGTTCTGCAGAATGGAATCATGACATTCAGGTTCTTCAAGCCGAATTCGTTTCTAACCTTCTTGACTGCTTCCAGTTCCAGCTTGAAGGCTTCGATGTACTTCGGGTCGTAGTAGCGGCTTGCCCCGCGCCAGCCAAGCAGGTCAGCTGGTTCATGCGGTTCGTACTTGTCCCCGCCCTTCAAGTTCCGGTATTCGCTGGACTTGAAGTCAGAGAATCTCAAGACAACTGGTCTTGGGTTCATGGCCCGGCAGACCTTGCTGATCCCGTTAGCCAGTTCGTTGACAACCCGTTCTGGGTGGCCGGTTTCAATCAAGTAAAGCGGGTGCTGGTGGATGTAAGTGGTCCAGAGGAATTCTTCCCGCATCAAACCAATACCATCAGCTGGCAAAGTTGAGTACTTTTCAGCCAGGTCCGGGTCACCCAAGTTCATCATGACTCTGGTTGCCGTTGGCGGGAAGTATTCAGCTGCGGCCATTGGGGCAGTCTCAGCCTTCTTTGGCTTAACGACTTCGTCAGCCACCCCTTGGTAGACAACCCCGTTCTTGGCGTCAACCGTTACTTCCTGGCCAGTCTTCAGCAATCTGGTTGCAAAGGTCCCCCGGCTGGCAGTACCAACGATACATGGGATCTGCATTTCCCGGGAAACGATGGCGGCGTGGCAGGTCATCCCACCGTTGTTGGTAACAATAGCAGCCGCCTTCTTCATGGCAGGTACCCAGTCTGGTGAAGTCATCAAGGTAACCAGGATTTCGCCTTCCTTGAATTCACCGATATCCTTCGGGTCGTCAATTACGTGCACGATACCTGAAGCTACGCCTGGGCTGGCTGGCAGACCCTTAACCAAAACCTTGTTGGAGCTTGGAGCCTTAGCGCCAGTTTCTTCCTTGGCGCCGCCCTCCTTCTTTCTTTGTGACCAAACGGTTTCCGGCCGGGCTTGAACGAGCCAGAGCTTGTCGTCTTGGTCTCTGGACCATTCCATGTCCATGTAGCAGCCATAGTGCTTTTCAATTTGTTTTGCGTAGCCGGCAAGTTCGATAACTTCTTCATCAGTCAAACATGGACTCTTGGCCACGTCTTCTGGGACGTCTCTTTGTTCAACCCCGCCGCCTGGCAGACGGATCAGTTCAATGTTCTTGTTGTTGATGGTCTTGCTTGCGATCTGCATGCTTTCCTTGTCAACTTCGAAGTTGTCCGGGGTAACCGTCCCTTGAACGATGTATTCACCCAAGCCCCATGAACCTTCGATCATGACCTTGGTGTCGTCACCGTTGGCAACGTTAACCGTGAACATAACCCCGGCTGACTTGGAGAAGGCCATCATTTGGACAGCAGCTGACAGAGCCACCTTCTCTTGCGGGAAGTTCTGCTTGATCCGGTAGTAGGTTGCCCGGTCAGTAAACAGGGAAGCGTAGCAGTCTTGTACCTTGCGGATGACGTCCTTGCGGCTTCTAACGTTAAGGTAAGTGTCTTGTTCCCCGGCGAATGAAGCGTCTGGCAGGTCTTCGGCCGTAGCACTGGAACGAACCGCAACGTATGGTTCGTTTTGCCCGGTCATCTTGGCCAGCTCGTCATATGAGTTGCCGATGTCTTCGGCCAAGTCTTCCGGCATTGGTGCCTCGCGCATGATCTTTCTGATCTGGCTGCAGACCCGGTGCAGTTCTTCTGAGTCTTCAGGGTCCTTCAAAGTTGCCAGCAAGGCATTTACCTTCTCGTTCAAGCCATTGACTTCCATGAAGTGCCGGTAGCCGTGCGCGGTCGTTGCGAAACCATAAGGCACTGGCACGTCAGTACCTGAAGTCAATTCACCCAATGATGATGATTTACCCCCAACCAGGGCCACATCAGCGCGGCGCAGTTGGTTAAACCAAAGAACGTATGCATTTTCGCGTTCTTCTTCAGTCAATTCCTTCTTGTCATTAACTTCCATTGTTTTCACCTCATATCACTCGGCTTGTAAGCCTTTTCACTTTTCACTATTGATTATTGTCCTTTTGTGAAAAAATGTCAACAGTTTCTTACAAGTTTTTTAGGGTAATTTACTGTAACCGTTTCCTTTATTAAAATAACAGTATTTCAAAAAGGATTTTTTGTTAAAAGGCCGCCAACTATTGAATTGTATTTATTCACAAACTAAAAAATACTTTTATCAAAAAATTGCTTCGTCCCTTGCCGGGCCTAGGCTTTTTGCAATTTTTTTCGCAAGATTTTCCCCATGAATAAACCTTTTGGACAAAAATGAAAACGGAAAAATACCCAAAAGATGCGCAAAAAAAGATCCTCCAAATGGAGGATCCTTAACTGGCTCTATTCTATTATCTGAACTTTTGCATCATCCGGGTCACCCGGCTGCCCAAAATGTTTTCAGCCAGACCGGTCTTAAGACTCAAGCTCCCGTAAACAAGCACGCCGACGGCTACCGCCAGGCCGCTGAGCAGCATGGCTGACAAACGCCGGTATGGGCTGAGGAAGAGACCGCCCAGCTTAACGGTGGCAAAAACTGCCGCGAACATCACCAAGGAGAAGCTGGCAATCCCGATAAAGCGCCGCATGGTCCGGTCAGCCCGCCAGCGGTATTTCACGCTGAGATGCTTGAGGGACATGGAGATGACCGCCAAAAGGCCCAGGTTGGTCGCCAAAAGCGGGCCATAGACCTTGAAAAGGCGGATCATCGGATACTGAACGATTGACTTGATGACCAAACCAAGGATCAAATAGCGGATCGCGTACATGTTTTCATCCAGCCCCTGCAAGACGGCCATGAGGACCGTAAACATCCCCAAGCTGATGGCCGTAAAGGAGGACAGGTACAAGACATGGGCCCCCAGCCGGTCATAGCCGTAGAAAATGGTGTACAAGGGATCTGAGATCGCGGCCATCCCCAGCGAAGCCGGCAATAAGACGAACAAGAAAAGTTCCAAGGTATTGCCGATCTGCCGGGAAATATCCCGGTAGTCCCTTCTGGCGTGGGCTCCTGACAAGAGCGGAATAGCCGTAACCGCCATGGCCGTTGACAGGGAGACCACGATCATAATCAGCTTGTTGGCGTTCAAACCGAACAAGGCATACCAGCTTTCGATCGCGTCAAAAGGCACGTGCATGAAGCTGGCGATCATCGGGTGGAAGGTATACTGGTCCACCAGCTGAAAAATGTTGATCCCGGAGTCAATGATGATGAAGGGGATCGACTGCTGGATGATTTCAAAGAGCAGGCTGTTGGTTGAAACCCGCACCTGGTTGTTGGACTGGGCAATCAAAGGATCAACCGTCCGCTTCTGCCTAAGGTAAAAAATTACCAGCAGGCCGATACCGAACACGGCCCCGATCGCGGCAGCCAGGTTGGACTGGGTTACCGCGTCGACATAGTTGCCATGCTGGACCCGCATGATCACATAAGCCGTCAAAAGCATCCAGATCACCCGGGCCAGCTGTTCCACGAACTGGGACATGGCACTGGGCATCATGTCGTTAAAGCCCTGGAAATAGCCCCGCAGGATGCTCAAGATCGGAATGATCAAAACGGCCAAAGCCAGGCTCCGGATCACCGGTACTTCCTGGGGGTTAAAGCCGGACAGCGGCAGGGCCAAAAAGTACATGCAGGCCGCGGAAATAATCCCGAAGACCCCCATTAAGGCCAGGCCGTGCCTAAAGAGCTTGCGGCCGACCCCGTACTCATTCAGGGCATTGTACTTGGCGATCTGCTTGGCGATCGCCCCTGGAATGCCCGCGGTGGAGATGATAATGAACAAGCTATAGATGTTGTAGCTCTTCGCCGTCAGAGAGTTGGCCAAGTTGCCATACTTTCCCATCCAGGCATACCAAGGGATGATATAGATCGCCCCGAGAATCCGCGACAGGATCGAGCCAATAGTCATCCAGGCCGAGCCCTTTAACAACTGGGCCTGGGAGTTGGTCTGTGATTTGTTCTTTGCCATAAAACTTCCCTAATCTTTATACTTCAACCTACTATCATATTCCTGATCCAGTTTGAAATATACCATAAATTGATTTTTTAGGAAAATTTTAGATTTATTTGGCAACAATGTTCACGATCTTGTTAGGCACGACAATGACCTTCTTGATCTCCTTGCCTTCCAAAAATTCCTTTACGTGCGGCAGGGCAGTTGCGGCAGCCTGGGCTTCTTCTCTGCTTGCGTCCTTGGCGATTTGGAAGTTGCCCCGCTTCTTGCCGTTGACCGTAACAGCCATTTCAACCGTGCTTTCAACCAGCTTGCTTGCGTCGTAAGTTGGCCAGGCAGCAAACTGCACGCTTTCGTCATGGCCGAAGACATGCCAGATTTCTTCCATCATGTGCGGAGCAACTGGTGCCATCAGCTTCACGAAGCCTTCAGCGTATTCCCGCGGAATCTTGTCGACCTTCTGGCAGGCGTTCATGAAGACCATCATTTGGGAAATAGCGGTGTTGAAGCGCAATTCTTCAAAGTGCTCCGTAACAGTCTTGACAGTTTCGTTGTAGATCTTGTCCAGCTTGCCGTCGTTTTCGTCACTGATCTTTTCAGATGGAATTGGGTCCAGGTCCAAGTCGTTGACAAAAGTCCGCCATACCCGGTCAAGGAACTTCTTGACACCGGAAGGACCGTTATCATCCCAGTCGATAGACGCGTTCAAAGGCCCCATGAACATTTCATAAGTCCGCAGGCTGTCTGCACCGTATTCGTCAACAACGTCATCTGGGTTGACCACGTTGCCCCGGGACTTGGACATCTTTTCATGGTTCTTCAAGATCAAGCCCTGGTTGTAGAGCTTTTGGAACGGTTCCTTGGTTGGCACGACGCCCAGGTCGTAAAGGACCTTGTGCCAGAATCTAGCGTAAAGCAGGTGCAGGGTCGCGTGTTCTGCCCCGCCGATGTAAAGGTCAACTGGCAGCCACTTCTTCAAAAGTTCTGGATCAGCCAGAGCCTTGTCGTTGTGCGGGTCGATGTAGCGCAGGAAGTACCAGCTTGAACCAGCCCATTGCGGCATGGTGTTGGTTTCCCGCTTGCCCTTCCGGCCGTTTTCATCAACAACGTTAACCCAGTCAGTCAGGTTAGCCAGCGGGCTTTCCGGAGTACCGGAAGGCTTGATGTTGGTTTCTTTAGGCAGGCGCAGCGGCAATTCGTCTTCTGGAACCAAAGTGGTTTCCCCGTCTTCCCAGTGGATAACCGGGATTGGTTCACCCCAGTAGCGCTGACGGGAGAAGTTCCAGTCCCGCATCTTGTAGTTGACCTTCTTTTCGCCGACGCCCTTTTCAGTCAGCCAGTCAACCATCTTGGCCTTGGCTTCTTCATTGTGCAGGCCGTTCAAAAAGTCTGAGTTGACGTGGGCACCGTCGCCGGCAAAGGCTTCCTTGCTGATGTCGCCGCCTTCAACGACTTCCTTGATTGGCAAGTCAAACTTAGTAGCGAAAGCATAGTCTCTTTCGTCGTGAGCTGGAACAGCCATAACTGCCCCGGTCCCGTAAGTTGCCAGAACGTAGTCAGAGATCCAGACCGGCACTTCTTCCCCGTTGACTGGGTTGATAGCGTAAGCACCAGTGAAGACCCCGGTCTTGTCCTTGTTCAGGTCAGTTCTTTCCAGGTCAGACTTGGATTCGATGGACTTAATGTAGGCTTCAACGGCTTCCTTTTGCTCTGGCGTGGTAATTTCCTTGACCAGTTCGTTTTCCGGGGCCAAAACCGTGTATGAGCAGCCAAAGAGGGTGTCTGGCCGGGTAGTGAAGACGGCAAAGCTCTTGTCTGAGTCCTTGATCTTGAAGGTTACCTGGGCCCCAACTGAGCGGCCGATCCAGTTTCTTTGCATTTCCTTGATCGGTTCCGGCCAGTCCAAGTCGTCCAGGTCATCCAGCAAACGGTCAGCATAAGCAGTGATCTTCAGCATCCATTGCCGCATCTTGCGCCGGTAAACCGGGTAGCCGCCCCGTTCAGTCTTGCCATCGATAACTTCTTCGTTAGCGACAACCGTGCCCAGGTCTGGTGACCAGTTAACCGGTACTTCAGCTTCATAGGCCAGGCCCATCTTGTACATTTGTTCAAAAATCCACTGGGTCCACTTGTAGTAGTTCGGGTCAGTGGTCTTGATTTCCCGGTCCCAGTCGTAGGAGAAGCCCAAAGCCTGCAGCTGCTTCTTGAAGTGGGCAATGTTTTCGTCAGTGAAAGTAGCCGGGTCGTTACCCGTTTGCAGGGCGTATTGTTCAGCCGGCAGACCGAAGGCATCCCAGCCCATTGGGTGCAAGACATTGTAGCCTTGGGCCCGCTTCATTCTGGCCATGATGTCAGTAGCCGTGTAGCCTTCCGGGTGACCAACGTGCAGACCCTTGCCTGATGGGTAAGGGAACATGTCAAGGACGTAGTACTTTGGCTTCTTTGGGTCAGTCCCAGTCTTAAAAGTCTCGTTTTCCAGCCAGTACTTTTGCCACTTCTTTTCGACAACTTTATGGTTGTACATCTGATAAATCCTTTCCTAAAAACAAAAAAAGCCCTATGTTCAAACATAGGACGAATTGTTTCGCGGTACCACCTAAGTTCCACGCTTTCGCGTGACACTCAAATGTTTCTTAAAGCGAAACAACACTTTGGCATTGTCCGGGTGAGTTCAAAATTTCTCTTTCAAGCCTCGCAGCTACCGGCTCTTCTCTGAAGAAAGAAAAATTTCTACTACTCCCTGCCCTTTATTATTTTCTCTATAACGATTATACTTTACCACATGGCTAAAATTTTACAAGGGAGAAACATTAAGAAAAATTGAATACAAAAGAAAATAAAGTTAATTATCAGCCGCTTTTAATTTTTGGCGGCGCCTTCAGTCTCTTTTTTGCCTTTTGGGTCTACCTGATTGCTAGCAAGAATCCCTTTATCAAGGCTTTTGATACGGCAGTCTACAATGCTATCAGAAACAACAATCCGGTCGAAAGGCAGCTGACCTTTTACTGGACCCAGCTGGGCAATACCTTGACAATCACGGTCTTTACCGTGGCCCTGGTTCTTTTCCTGGTCTACCGGCGAAATTACATCCATGCCGCTTTTGCCAGCTTAACCATGATCGCGGCAAATGCCTGCAACTCGATTATCAAGAACATCATCCAGCGCCAGCGGCCCCGGATGGACAAGGCGGTTCATGCCGACGGCTTTTCCTTCCCGTCTGGCCACTCGGTCGGTTCCATGACCCTGGCCCTGGTCCTAATCGCCTTGATCGTTGTCTTGGTGAAAAAGAAGCCGCTGAAATACTGGTTAATCGGTTTCTGCGTCTTCTTTACCCTGTCGATCGGCTTTACCAGAATGTACCTGCACGTCCACTGGCCAAGCGACGTCTTGGGCGGCTGGTGCGAGGGCCTGGCCTTCAGTTCATTGGCTAGCTGGCTCTTTTTCATGGCCTTGGACAAAAAGAATAAACTGAATCCTTAATAGAAAAAATCTGCTCACATGCCGTGAGCAGATTTTTTTGCGTTCATATTTTAACTAATCCTTCTTTTGCCGGTAGATGTGGTTGCAGACCACAGACAAAAGCAAGGCAAGCAGAGAAACGATGTAGATCCCCCGCATGGCTGAATGCAGGATCTCCCGCAGGGGGGCCAAAACAGCCGGATCCAGGCTTTTAGCCTGGACTGGGGAGACAATCTTGTTCATCATCTCGCTGGTCAAGGAAGGCTGCTTTTTGAGCTCGCTGGCCACGACCGCGTTGAAGGTCATCCCGTAGAAGACCATCATGACAGTTTGACCCAGGTACTTCATCAGAGTGTTAAAGGAAGTTGCCACCCCTACCTGGCTCTTGTCAACCACCATCTGGGCCCGGACCTGGCTGGCCGTGGCGATGCTGCCGAAGCCGATCCCGTTGAAGACGGCGATCAGGCAGAAGACCCAAAACGGCGTGTAGGTTGGAATCAAGATGAAGGCCAGGTCTGCCCCAATCAATAGCAAAAGTGACGCGTCAAAGAACTTCTGCGTCCCCCACCGGCCCATTAAGTCGCCGGCAAGGAAGGATCCGCAGACCCACAAAAGGGAGCTTGGCGTAATGGCGAAGCCGGCGATTGAAGCGCTGACCCCGTTGATCCCCTGCAGCCAGGTCGGAATATAGAATTCAAAGCCGATCACGACCCCGGAAACCAGGAGCTGCAAGATGTTGACCGCCAGAAATTCCTTGTCTTTTAAGATGCTGAAAGGAATGATCGGGTCAGCGGCTGTTTTTTCCACCTTGGTAAAGGCCCAGAGGCTGACCAGCATAATTGTTGCTAAAAGCAACAGAGTCCAGTTGAAGCCCTTTTCCAGCCCCTGCAAAAGCAGCATCAGGGATAAAAGGAAGATAACCAGGCTAAAGCTGCCCTTGAGGTCGATCTGTAATTTGTTTTTAGCAAAATCTTCATGCAGGTAAAAGGCAACCAGCAAAAAGGCGAGCAAGCCGATCGGCACATTGATCATAAAGACCCAGTGCCAGGACAATTGCTGGACGATAAAACCGCCCAAAAGCGGGGCGATAACCGAAGCCAGGCCCCAGAAACCCGAAGTCAGGCCCAGCATTTTAGCCCGCTTGTCAATATCATACATGTCCGCTAAAACCGTCACCCCGGCTGTCTGGATAGCCCCTGAACCCAAACCCTGCAGGACCCGGAAGATGATCAATTCCACCATCGAGTGCGAGAAGCCGCAGAGGGCTGACCCGATCACGAAGAGTCCAATGCCAAATAAAAAAACTGGCTTGCGTCCTACGCTATCAGCCAGTTTCCCATAAATCGGCGTTGAGACTGCCGTCATCAGCAGAAAGACAGAGACCACCCAGCTCATGATTGCCAGCCCGTCCAAATCGGCAATGATGGTTGGCATTGCGGTCGAAACTATCGTGCCTTCGATCGCGGACATAAAAGTGGTGATAAAGACAGCGAGCGTGACCATTTTCACGTTTGTTTTCTTCATTCTTTTCTCCAACGAAATTTATGTTACGTTATTGTCTTACGTGTATTCAGTTTTTCTAAAAATATTACTTGCGGCCGTTGACGAAAGCCTGGAGGGCTTCCGCCTTGTCGGTCTTTTCCCAAGGCAGGTCGACATCGGTGCGGCCAAAGTGGCCGTAAGCCGCCGTCTGCTTGTAGATTGGCCGGCGCAGGTCCAGCATCTTGATGATCCCGGCTGGCCGCAGGTCAAAGTTGGCCCGGACAGCTTCGGTCAAAAGCTGGTCGCTCACCTTGCCGGTCCCGGCAGTATCGATCATGATGGAAACCGGGTGGGCTACCCCGATGGCGTAGGCCAGCTGGACTTCACAGCGGTCAGCCAGGCCAGCGGCGACAATGTTCTTAGCCACGTAGCGGGCAGCGTATGAGGCGCTTCTGTCGACCTTGGTGGCATCCTTACCGCTGAAGGCACCGCCACCGTGGCGGGCATAGCCGCCATATGTGTCAACGATGATCTTCCGGCCAGTCAGACCGGCGTCCCCCTTTGGCCCCCCGATAACGAAGCGGCCGGACGGGTTAATCAGGTACTTGGTCTCGTCATCCAAGAACTTGTCTGGAATGACTTCCTTGATCACGTCGTGGACCATGGCCACCCGGATCTCTTCATTAGTCACGTCAGGGCTGGTCTGGGTTGAGATAACGACCGTGTCCACCCGCTTAGGCTTGCCGGCGTCATCGTATTCCACCGTGACCTGGGCCTTGGCATCTGGCCGCAGCCAAGGGAAGGTCCCCTCTTTTCTCAGCTGGGCTACTTTGCGCATCAAGCGGTGGGCCAAAGAAATCGGCAAAGGCATCAATTCCGGTGTTTCGTTAATAGCGAAACCGAACATGAGCCCCTGGTCACCAGCCCCGATCTGGTCGAGTTCATCGCTGTCGTCTTCTCCCCGGACTTCCAGGGCTTCATCAACCCCGCCGGCGATGTCAGGCGACTGTTTGTCCAGCGCTACTAAAACGGCGCAGTTGTCGGCGTCAAAGCCCAGGTCCGGGTCATTGTAGCCGATCTCGCGGATCGTCTTGCGCGCGACCTGCTGGTAGTCGACATTGGCCGTGGTCGAGATTTCCCCGAAGAGCAAGACCAAACCGGTAGTTACAGAAGTCTCACAGGCCACGTGGGCTTGCGGATCCTGGGCGAGTACCGCGTCCAGGATGGCATCGGAGATCTGGTCAGCGACCTTGTCCGGGTGTCCTTCTGAAACTGATTCTGACGTAAATAAGTGCTTTTCCATCTATGTGTGTCCCCCTATAGACTAGCTACACGGTTACAAGGCATCTTCACCAATTTGGTGAATCCTATCAGGACTTGTAACAAATAACATTTTAAACATGTTCAGTTTTTTGTAAAAAAAAAGATTACCGTCCGGTAACCTTCTGAACAATGGAGGATACAGGGCTCGAACCTGTGACCCTCTGCTTGTAAGGCAGATGCTCTCCCAGCTGAGCTAATCCTCCATATGACCCGTACGGGATTTGAACCCATGTTACCGCCGTGAAAGGGCGGTGTCTTAACCACTTGACCAACGGGCCTTTTCGTAAGCACGTTTACTAGTATACAGCAATTCCCGGCCAATGCAAGCTTTTTTCGGGAAAAGTTTTCAGAAAAAATAGAAAAGCATGAAGAATAGAAAAAAGAAGAGAGAAATAAAAATACAAAACAAAAAATCCACGACCAAGTCGTGGATTGCTTATAGCGGCGGGGGGGATCGAACCCTCGACCTCCCGGGTATGAACCGGACGCTCTAGCCAGCTGAGCTACACCGCCATAAAACGGAGTGTGAGGGATTTGAACCCTCGATACAGGTATTTACCCGTATACATGATTTCCAATCATGCTCCTTCAGCCGCTCGGACAACACTCCATATTAAACTCCGCCTGTCAGACTCGAACTGACGACATCCTGATTAACAGTCAAGCGCTCTACCAACTGAGCTAAGGCGGAATGTTGAGCGCGGCAGCTTCCTATCCTCGCAGGCAGTTTCCCACCAACTACTT